>ULKX01021347.1_pt1 | contig 31605 bp, 35 predicted proteins | sample 1951271 | NCBI WGS metagenome assembly ULKX01 (sample SAMEA4835512, study PRJEB28245) | human gut metagenome | biome: gut microbiome; material: fecal sample | place: Denmark | collected 2008 | reverse complement strand
GGCGAGGGCTTGGGAGTGGGTTAAGGACCCCTTCTTCGCAAGAGGGGGACAGGGGGAGTCCAATAATAAATGAGGAGATTACGTTCTGAACATAGAAGAAAAAAGGCAGATAAGGAAGCAGAATCATTTTGTGTGTTGTAATGTTTAGCCATAAGCCAAGCATAGGTTAATAAATACATTTTTCCTCATTCGAGTGGCGATAAGCGCAGAGCGATACTGCAATGGGGAACAAAAAATACATTTTGGGTAAAGCCTTGAAGCCTCAAGGTATAATAAATGAAAATTATTTGAAAGTCTAGATGCTCTTTTTAAAAGCTCTATTACTTCTGTAAATACTTGGAATGAAGTAGTTTTCCTTATGGATAGGATGCTTGCATAGGTAGAGTTCTATAATTTATATACTTATGGATAATAAAGAAGAAATCTTAAGGGAGGAACTTAAAGAAGTCCTTTCTTTGCCAAAGATAGATTATGTTAGAGTTTTGAAGCTATCTACTCAATTAGCAGAGTTTGATCAAAGTCATATTCGCTTTTCTGTAGATGCGGGACTTATAGATAAGTTGGGCAATGAATTGGTTGCTCGTCAAGAAACAGCCGTATCCGAATTGGTGAAGAATGGTTATGATGCAGATGCTACAGATGTAAAATTAACATTTGAGAATACAGAAAAAATAGGTGGAACCTTAATTATAGAAGATAATGGCTCAGGTATGTCTGCAGAACAGCTACGAGATGGCTTTATGCGTATTTCTTCTACAGAAAAAATACAGAATCCGGTTTCTGTAAAGTATCATAGAAGAAGAGCTGGAAAAAAAGGGATAGGTCGTTTTTCTGTGCAAAGATTAGGACATAACCTTACGATAAGAACTTATGTTGCCAATTCTCAAAATGGCTATCAATTGGATATAGATTGGGATGCTTATTCTAGTAATGTGGATTTAGGGTTTGTCTCAAATAAAATAAAGCAAATTCCTGCAAGAGGCTTTTCGGGCACAGTTTTAGTAATAAAGAATTTGAGGGATAGATGGTCTGAGGCTGCTATATCACGAATCTATCAATATATCAGTGATATTATGTTACCCCAAAAGCATCACTATGATGAAGAAGGTTTAGACCCAGGAATGAATGTTTATTTCTATCAGAATAATGATAGTGTACGTAAGGAAATCTTGGATCAAAAACTAGATATTTTTCAGCACGCTCTAGCCCTTATAGAAGGAAAGGTAGATTCCAACTATAAAGGAACTTTTGCAATACATAGTAATAAACTGAAATTTGATTATAGTTCAGAGATAGGTTTGGATGTAGATATGCCGAATATGCCTTTTAAGAACATTCGCAATGTCAAATATAGGATTTATTATTTTATCTATGATTCAAAATTGATTCCACGAGGGCAAATGTCTATAATAAAAAAATATTCTCTTAAAAACAGTGGAATAAAATTATATAGAAATGGTTTCCGTGTATTGCCTTATGGAGAATGGGGAGATGATTGGTTGTCGTTGGATAAATCTACACGTAGACGCTCTTATTCTTACTCATACATTTATCTTTTTGGGGGCAGGTTTGAATGATCCGGATATAAAACTTCTTTTCGAAAATTATGCAACGACATTTCATGTTTCCAAGAATCATTATTTTGTGATTCCAAATAATACATATTCCGATTTGGAATTGCAGGTTTATAAAGAAACGATGCATCTTGATTTTATTACATATAATCCTGCTGATAACCACAAAGAATTGTCTGAAGGCCTAAAAGAATTGGATACAAAGGTTGAAGATAAGAAGGAAGAAGTAAAGAATAAATTGTGGTGGTAATCATGCCAAAAACAAAACAATTACTATGAGCAAACTTAATATTTTAGGGATAGTGAAAGGTATCAAAGCCCAAACTACATATTTGACCCCAATAATTGAGGCTGTATGTAATTCGATCGACTCAATAGGAAATCGTTCTAATGGCTCTATTGATATTATAGCTATCAGAGATGGTCAGAAAAGCTTTAATGATAAAGAGGATTCTGCTTGTGGTTCTATCATTGGCTTTGATGTCATAGACAATGGAGTTGATTTTACCGAAACTAATAGGGATTCTTTTCATACATACCTTTCAGGACATAAATATGAATCTGGTGGAAAAGGATTTGGTAGATTTATGTATCTTAAATACTTCCAAAAAGTTTCAGTTGAAAGTTATTACAAAATTGGAGAAGAATGTTGGCATCGCACTTTCGATTTTGGACACAATGAAGAAATCATTGAAAACGAGAAAAACGAATTATGTCAGAATACAGATATTGTTTGCAAAACGACCTTGCATTTGAAGTCTGCTGTAAAAGGCTATAATGCAGATAAAGGCTTGGAAGTTATGTAAGTATTCTTTTACCTTAACACCCATTAACCTACTTTGGCTTTCGTGATTCCGGGTGCAAAGGTAAAAGAATACTTACGCAGTAACTAATTTTGTTAAAAGTAATAATTTAGTGGAAGAAATATCATCAAATAAAAGAATAGCTAAAAACACATTACTAATGTACGTACGTATGTTAATAATGATGTTCATTGGCTTTTATACAAGTAGGGTTGTTTTTAAAGCACTTGGAATATCCGATTTAGGCATTATTAATGTCGCAGGATCGGTTTTAGCAATGTTCTCATTTATAAATGAAACATTTGTTACTGGAACTCAGCGTTTTTTGTCTTTTGCAATAGGCGAAGGCAATCCTGAAAAATTAAAGAAGACCTTTAGGTGTGCATTTACAATTCATGTATTGATAGCAACTCTCATTTTTATTTTAGGAGAAACCATTGGCTTATGGTATGTTTGCAACAAGTTGGTAGTAGACCCCAATAGATTCACTGCAGCGCTTTTGTGCTATCAGTTATCTATAATTTCTACAGTAATAGGCATAATACAAATTCCTTTTCAGTCAGCACTTATTGCACATGAAAAAATAAGTATCTACGCCTATATGAGCATTTACGATGCAGTAGGAGCACTAATGGTAGCATATCTGATACAGATAATACCTTTGGATCGAATTATAATGTATAGTTCTTTCACATTTGCTGTTTCTTTTATGCCCACTTTCTTTTATAACTATTACTGTCGTAAGCATTTTAAAGAATGTGCTTTCCGCTGTGGCTATGATAAAGAGATATTTAAGAATATGGTGGGCTTTTCTGGATGGAATACTTTGGGATGTTTGTCTGGAATGGGACAAGGAGCTGGTATCAATCTTATTCTCAATGCTTTTTGTGGTACTGTGATTAATGGGGCCCGTGGTATTGCATTGCAAGCTAATGGTTGGGCAAACAAATTTGTAAACAGTTTCCTGGCTGCAATTAATCCTCAAATTGTTAAGAGTTATGCTTCCGGTGACATAGATAGAATGAGTGTTTTAGTTATAAATGGATCACGTTTTGGTTGCTATTTATTCTTACTATTGAGTATTCCTTTGTTTCTTAAGATTGACTTTATTCTAAACATATGGTTAGGCCAATGTCCTCCGTATACTATTGCATTGATGAGAATTGCAATGTTAGAAACTTTCTTTAAGACGATGGGAGTCCTTACTGTTACAGCTATGCATGCTACGGGAAGAGCAAAATTGTTAAATATCGTGATATCTCCATTCTTATTATTAATTCTGCCCTTAAGCTATTTTTTATTTAAGATAGGCTTTACGCCAGAAATGGTAATGTTAGCAAATGTCATACCTTGGACAATAGTTCCGTTAATTCGTGTGTACTTGTTGAAGAAATGTACCAACAATCAATTTTCTGCTCACAAGTACTTTGTTCAAGTTTATCTTAAAACAATTGTTATGGCTATTATGATGTTCATGGTGCCATTTTTCTTTTCATTGAATATTCTAAAAAGTGAAACCTTTATAGATTTTATGCTAGTCAGCATCATTAGTGTTTTAACTTCATCATTAGTAATCTATTATATAGGCATAAATGCCCACTACAGAGAAAAGTTAAAATTAATAGTAAGGCAAAAAATAAGTAGAATAGTTAAATGATTCTTTTATAACACATTGACATATAACGTTATGATTGATATTATAGATAAAACAAAATGTTCTGGATGTGGCAGTTGCTTTAATGTTTGTCCACGTCATTGCATTACATTGAAACCTGACGAAGAGGGTTTCTTGTATCCTTATATAGAAAAAGCAAAGTGTGTGTCATGTGGACTATGTGAAAAGGCTTGTCCAATTTTAGAGCCATATGAAAAAAGAAATCCTATTAATAGTTTTGCAATCAAGCATAATGAAGAGCCAACACGAATGCTCAGTTCTTCTGGAGGATTCTTTCCTGCGATGTTTGCAAAAATAATAGAGGAAAATGGAGTTGTTTGTGCTGTTGAGTTTGATGATTCTTTTGAGACACATCACATATGTGTTGAAGATTCTACAAAACTTAAAGACTTAATTGGCAGCAAATATATTCAAAGTCGAACGGAATGTTGTTACAAACAAATATCCCTGTTCCTTAAAGCTAAAAGAAAGACCTTGTTTGTAGGAACACCATGCCAAGTAGCAGGACTTTCAAGGTTTCTTCAAGTAAAAAAGCTCGATCAATCTCTTTTGATAAAGGTGGAATTATGTTGTCATGGTGTTCCGAGCCCGAAAATATGGAGCAAGTATCTGAAAGACAATAATCTTGAACCTTCAAATATTCAATCAGTATCATTTAGAAGCAAGGTTAATGGGGTTTCTAATTACACATTAGAAATAAAAAGCAAAGATGGCAAGACTATCTCAGAAGGAAAGAACGAGAATAGTTATATGCTTGGCTTCTTGAATAATTTGTTTTGTCGTCCAACTTGTTCAACATGTCATTTTCGTCAGTTTGCAACAGATAGTGATATTTCTATAGGAGATTTTTGGGCAATCAGCACTTTCTATCCTGAGAAAGATGATAATAAAGGATGTAATCAAGTTGTAGTTAATACACCAAAAGGTAAAGATTTTATTGGTAGTCTTGATTTATCGCAGTTTGATGCGTTTCCTATAACATTAGCAGAGTCGTATATAGGTAATACAAATTATATAAAGTCTTCTCCTCAACATCCTAACAGGTCTTTGTTTTGGAAAATGATTAAAAATGGATATTCCGTTGATGATTCTGTAAAAAGGTCTCTATATTATAACAACTCATTGAAAGGTTTTATTAAGTTTAATTTATACAAGATATGGAAAAAGTTGCGTTAGTATCATATCATTTTTGGTATAACTATGGAACTTGTTATCAATCCTATGCGTTATGGAAGGTGTTAGACAAGATGGGAGTCCAGGCCGAGTATTTAAATTTTGGCTGGGAATATCCTATTAGCGATGATGTCTATTTGTCGCATTTTTGGAAAAAGAATGTAAGAATCAACCCTTTGCGATTGTTTTATGTAAATCTAAGAAAATACATACACCTACTTAAAAGAAAGCAGAGAATTCTACCACAAATACGTCTTGATTATACTTTATTGACAAACAATAGAAAATTCGATAAATTCAGGAAGCAGTTCATAAAAGAAACTCCTTTGTTGAAAGAAAATTGTTTGGCCAACATCGAAAATTCATATTCCTTATTTTTGGTTGGCAGTGATCAGGTTTGGAATCCTGATTGTTGTGAAATAAAATATTTCAGAAATTTCCTTCTTGATTTTGTTAAAGACAATAGCAAGAAGGGTTCTTATGCTTCTAGTATAGGCCGTTCTGTTGTAAGCAAAGAAATTACAAATGAATACAAAAAGTATCTGTCAAGTTTTAGTTACATATCCTGTAGAGAAAAAAGTGGCTGTGATATACTTTGTAGCTGTTTGAAGAAATCGGTAACTCAAGTCTTAGATCCTACTTTACTTATTAAAGCTGAAGATTGGCGTAAAATAGAAGTGGTTCCTCGAACAGGTCAATTTGTTTTATGCTATTTGCTTGGTAATCGATCTACTATTGTTGAATTTGCTAAACGAATTGCAGATAAAAAAGGATTGCCTTTAGTCTTAGTTACTATAGAATCAGATATTATAGAAAAGTATCATAGATTTGTTACGAATGGTATCGGTCCTTTAGAGTTATTAGGTTTAATCGACAAATGTGATACGTGCATAACAGATTCTTTTCATGGTACAGCTTTTTGTATAAATTATAACAAAACTTTTTATTCCTTTATGAAAAAGGAAGGTGGATACGAATTCGCTGATAATAGTCGCATTACAGATACGTTGTCTTTTTTCAAGTTGGATGATAGATTTGTTTTTGATGCGGATTCTTATAATGATAATAGTAGTGTTGATTTTACATTTGCCAATCAAATACTTGAACGTGAAAGATTGTCATCGTTAACTTATCTCGAAAAAATCATTAATTCGATAAAACAATCATGATACCTAAAATAATTCACTATTGTTGGTTTGGTGGTAAGCCAAAACCAAAAGAAGTTCAACAGTATATAGAAACCTGGAAGGAACATCTTCCAGAGTTTAAAATAATGGAATGGAACGAGAGCAATTTCTCATATGAGAAATTCAAGTTTACATACGAAGCTTACAAAGTAAAGAAGTATGCTTATGTGAGTGATGTTTGTAGGTTACATGCTCTTTACAATTATGGAGGATTATATTTAGATACAGATATTGAAGTGGTTGGCCCATTTGACAAGTATCTTAATTTGTCCTCTTTTGTTGGTTTTGAGGTTGCTGGTCTTCTTGGAACAGGAGTTATAGGAGCTGAGAAAAATGCTAAATGGATTAAAATTTTTCTTGATCAATATAATAAGCGTGAATTTGTTTCTAAGTATGGTGTGATGAATTTAGTGCCAAACACTAAAATACTAACCGAACTTATGCCTCAAATTCCAAAGGATGACATGCCGTCAATTTTTCCTGTGGATGTTTTCTGTGCCAAGAATTGGAAAACTCATGAGGTGATGCAAACCGAAGAAACTGTTTCAATACATCATTATAGAGCATCTTGGGAGGGAACTAATATTATTCCGTTAGAGCAAAAAGAAATTTCAATATGTAATGCTTTACATTTTCGTAACTTCCATATAATTTCTCGACTTTATAAATATTATTTGAAGATTGGTTATGCACTTAAACTTAAATGAAAATATGCCCCCGATTATTTCTATAATCGTACCTTGCTATAATCAAGCAAAGTACATGCGTGACGCTCTTGACAGCGTCATCAATTCCACCCTAAAAGAGTGGGAATGTGTGATAGTGAATGATGGCTCTCAAGACGAGACGCTTTCTATAGCAAAGGAATACGAGCAGAAAGACAATCGCTTCTTGGTTGTAGACATCCCTAATGGTGGTTTGGCAAATGCTCGCAATGTAGGTATAAGAAACTCTCATGGCAAGTATATACTACCTCTTGATTCTGATGACAAAATAGGAGAGAAGTATTTGGAATATGCTGTCAATTATTTGGAGACCCACTCTGACACAAAGCTTGTTTACTGTCTATGCCATTTCTTTGGCGATATAAATGGGTTTAGAAAATTGCCAGACTATAGCTATCAGACGATATTATGGCAAAATGTCTTTTTCCCAGCTTGTGTATATCGCCGCTCCGATTATGATAAGACAACAGGTTATAATCCCAACATGAAACATGGTCATGAAGATTGGGATTTCTGGCTTTCGCTCTTGTCGCCAAACGACAAAGTATATCGTATCCCTGATGTTCAATTCTATTATAGAAAACACGGAGTCTCGATGATTGACGGTACAATCAATCGACTCTCAGAGACTAATCGCCAGTTGGTGTTGAATCACTTGGATGTTTACACACCCTTCTTGGGAGATATGATTGAATGGCATAATGAATTGTTGCATTATAAAGGTTCTTATCTTGCCTTACTCAAATCGCCAACGTATAAATTGGGACATGTTTTATTGTCGCCATTGAAATGGATACGAAATATCTTTTCGAAATAAGGCATTAACACATATATTGAATTATGAACAAAACGAGATACACGTTTCTTGTGCCCTCCTACAAGGTATCCTTTTTGGAGGAAGCCCTGGAGAGCATCAAAAATCAGACATACACCGACTTTAAAGTGTTGGTTTCAGACGATTGCTCACCCGAGAATCTCAAGCCAATCTATGAAAAGGTTTGCGGCAACGACCCACGTTTCGCTTTTCGTCGTAACGAGGCAAACATGGGTGGCAAAAGCCTTGTGTCACACTGGAACCTCTTGGTTGATTTGTGTGATACCGAATATCTTATCATGGCAAGTGACGATGATGTCTACGAACCAAAATTCTTGGAAGAGATAGACGCCCTCGTTGAGAAATATCCTAAGGTAGATATTCTGCGGGCAAAAGCAAGGCGTGTGGAGAACGGGAAACAAGTATTGACAGATGAGGCAATACCAGAAATGCAGAACCAATCCGATTTTTTGCAATATTTTGGTGTTAAAGAAATGGTACTCTGTTTAGCTAACTATGTTTTCAAAACCAATGCTTTGAAAAGAATGAAATGCTTTCCTGATTTTCCTACAGCAGCTTTTAGTGATAGTGCAGCTGCAATCTATTTGAGTAAAAATGGAATTGCAACAACAAAGGAAATACTATTTACTTTCCGCATTTCTAACGAAAACCTATCTTGTGCAAAAAATTATTCAAAGAATACAGAAAAGGGCGTTTTAGCCAATCTGATGTTTTTGGATTGGTACAAGCAAATTTATCATCAACTTTATCCGTATGAAGATTTTGCTGTTGGAATTGAACAATTCCATATGCCTAGATTATCATTTGTAAAAATGATAATCTATTATTATAAGTTTAGGAAACGTGGATACATGAAACGTCTGCGCCCGAACTTAACGATATTAAAGAATTGGTTTAAACTTAGATTGAAGTAATATGTGTGGAATATTCGGAACGACGCGCCGTTACGAACGTAGCGTCGTAAAACAGAAATTGGAACAAATGAATTTCCGAGGTCCAAATCATACTGGCATTAAAGAATTTGATGCCTATCCTGATTTAAAATTGACACTGGGCCATGTTCGTTTATCCATTCTTGATTTGGAAGCTAGATCCAATCAACCATTTGTATATAACGACTCCATAAGTATTGTTTTTAATGGAGAGGTATATAATTATAAGGAACTGGCAGAGCAGTATCTTTCGGATTTTACTTTCCGTACAACAAGTGACACGGAGGTAATCTGTGCTATGTATGAGAAATTCGGAAAAGATTGTGTGAACTATCTTAATGGTATGTTTGCTTATGTCATTTATGACAAAGACAAGAATATCCTAACTGGTGCAAGAGATCGCCTCGGGAAAAAGCCATTTTATTATTGGCATACAAAAGAAGGCTTTGAATTTGCTTCGCAAATAAAGGTTATCAAGTATGGTAATGACCTGCAAATTGACGAACTTGCTCGTAAATTCTATGTATTACAAGGGTACATACCTGATCCATATTGCATATTTAAAGGTGTAAATAAATTGCGTGCTGGCGAACAGTTTGTTTATTATTTGGATAGTAACGAACTTAAAATTAGCAATTATTGGAACATCTTTGATAACACTTGTGGATTTACTGCTCCAAAAAGTTTTGAAGAAGCTAAGGAAACTGTCAAAGAACTCCTTTTCGACTCCGTTCGTATGCGTTTGCGTGCTGATGTACCTGTAGGTATCTTCCTTTCCGGCGGTATTGATTCTTCTTTGACATCGGCAATTGTCTCAAAAATTAACCATAACATCTGTGCTTATACGATTGGCTTTGACAATGCTCGTTATGATGAGAGCCAATATGCCCAGAACGTAGCTAAGTCCTTGGGGATTCCAATCAAGGTAAGTATGTGTGTAGGAGAAGACCAACAGCAGATTTTTGATGACTACATCAATTATTTTGATGAACCGTTCTGTGACCCTTCTATGATACCAAGTTCATTGGTGGCACAAAAAGCTCGAGAGGACGTCACAGTTGTGCTCGGTGGTGATGGTGGTGATGAACTTTTCTTTGGATATGAGAAATATGAGTATATTATGGCTCGTTTGCGTCAGTATCAAAAGCCATATTGGTTGAGGAAGCTGGCTTCTCCTTATTTTTTATGGAAAAAGGGGTATACAGATATGGTTTATGCCACTCAGCGGGATTATGCGGATGTTTTCAGGAGCGAAGGTATATTTGTCTATGACTTTGGAGGGGCTGAGAAGTTTAACCGATTGAAGTTGGCAAGGTTGCTTCCTGATTATGATATTTTTCATAAAGAACGTGGTGCTCTGGCTTATTCCGACTATGACATGAAGTTCTTTATGAATGCTGTTAACCAAAAAGTTGACCGAGCTACCATGCGATGTAGTTTAGAACTGCGAAATCCTATCATGGACTATCGCATTGCTGAATATTCTCGCTTGATTCCTTTTGAGTATATGTACACTCCTACCTTGAAATTGAAGAGCATTTTGAAAAGTATCTTATTTGATATGGTCCCTGAAAAAATGTTTAATCGTGAAAAGCAAGGTTTCATGCCCCCAACCAATGATTGGTTCAGAGGCTCATTGAAAAGCAAATTGCTTGATGTTATAACAGAGCGGAACGTGAGGGAATTGCTGCCTGAGTTGGATGTGGAAAGATTTATTTCCCTTCGTGATGAATTTATGAGTGGTAGGGAAATGGATGCCCGAAGATTTTGGGCGGTATATACATATATTAATTGGTATAAAAAATACATGAAGTCATGATAAAGGTTAATATTGTTGGCGATTTCTTTTCTCCATCTTTGTCGGGATTACGTTTTGGGGATGAATTGCAAAAACAGTTAGATGATGCTGATTTCAATGTTGTCAACTTTGAAGGTCCTGTCCATATTTCTTCTTCTGATCCGATGAAGAAAAGTGGTCCTAATATATCACAGGATATTAAGTCTATTGATTTTTTAAAAAGTAATAATTTCAATATCTTTTCACTCGCCAATAATCATACGATGGATTATGGGGAGAAAGCTCTTGAAGCTACAATGTCGAGTCTTTCGGACGAAACGATAGTTGGTGCAGGCACTTGGGACGAAGCTTATCAAGTGAGGGTTGTTGAAATGAAGGGACAAAAAATAGGTTTTTTGGCGATAACCCAATATGAATTTGGAATACTTGATGATATAACTTTCTGTAAAAACAGGAAGGGGGCTGCATGGATGGGACATCCTGATATTGATAAATTAATCGTTTCCTCTAAACAGTATTGTGACTACCTAATCGTGTTGCCTCATGCTGGGTTGGAATATTTTACACTGCCTCTACCCGAGATCAGAACTCTTTATCGTCATTTTATAGATATGGGAGCTGATGCAGTGATAGCTGGTCATCCTCATGTTCCACAACCATGGGAAATTTACAGAAAAAAAACTATCGTTTATAGTTTGGGCAACTTTTGTTTTGATGAGGAATGTGACAAACCTTTATGGAGGGATGGTCTTGTCTCAACATTGCAGTTTAAAGAAGATCAGGTTGTGATGAATTTATCCGTTGTTCATTTTGATGCAGAGAGAAGAATCGTGGATACATGCCATGATGCTGCAGTCTATAAGTTTTTGGAAGCCGATAAAAAAATATTTGATGATGAAAAAGCCTATATGGATGCTGTTGATGCCCATTGTCTGTCCATGCAGCCTTATTATGAAATGTTGTTAGAGATGGGAGGCTATAGTCATCTCTCGTTTAAACATTGCTTGGGATACCTCAAACGATGGATACTGAGGAAACAGCCCCAGCCATCTACTTCGCATTTTATTAATTGTGTCAGATGTGAGTCTCATCGTTGGATCTTGTCTCGAATTTATGATTTGAATAATATTGAAAAATAATAATGACAGATGAAGTTACAGTTAGTGTATGTTCTGATTAGTTCAGAAAGTGATTTTTTCTTGGAAGAGTTTTGGGTATCCCTGTTTTCTCTTCGCCGATTTCATCCAAAAGATAAAGTTGTGGTCTTGACAGACCATCCAACAGCTGAAAGAGTAAGGGACAGACCACAGTTGGCATCTATGATAACAGATTTGAAAATCATAGATTTGCCTGATGATTATGATGGTAGGTTACGCTCGCGTACTCTAAAAACCAGTGTAAGAAATTTGATAGATGGAGATTTCATGACGATAGATACAGATACCGTCATCTGCGGATCACTTGATGAAGTGGATAACTTACCTGTTAAGAACATTGGCATGGTGCCAGAAATGCATGGACCATTCAAGAACCATATCACTTATAAATTTATTACGAACGAACTGAAACGTATTTACGGAACCGACGTCTCTGATGCACCATATTGGTTTAATTCAGGATGTATGCTGGTTCGTGATAATGAGTTTACAAGAGAGTTTTTCAAGAAATGGAATGAAGAGTGGAAAGTGGTGACATTTCAGAAAAATGCAAGTTCAGACCAGCGTCCCTTGCTAAAGGTCGATCACGATTATGGGTACATAATCGAGTGCTTGCCAGATACGTTCAATTGTCAAGTAGCTCTAAGTATCCAATACCTCCATGAGGCAAAGATCTTGCATTTCTGGCATATGAAGGATGATTTCTTCCTAGACTTAAGCTATTCTCCGTTTACGAGTAAGTATGTTTATAAACAGGTAAAACAAAACAAAGATATAACTCCAGAGATAGCTTCTTTAATTAAAGATTGCAAGAATACGTTTTTTTCTCCTTCAATGGTAGTTGGCAGAAACGATCTTGAATTCTTATTGTCTCCTTTCAATACTGTTCTTGGAAGGGCTTCTCGTGAAAGTAAACTTATGCATGTTTTAATTAATAAATTCACAAAACTCACTTATTATTATTTGAGAGCAAAAGCAAAACTCGGAAAATAATTCTGAAAAAGAACTCGTCCCAATACTTTGGGACATAAATTTGATATCAATTATGCAAATAGCGTTTATAGGAGTGCCTATTGCTCTTGGTGCAGATAGAAAAGGTGTGGAGCAAGCCCCCGACTATTTCCGAAATAAAGGAATTGTAAAGATGTTGCATAACATTGCCGGTTGTTATGACCTTGGCAATGTTCAGTCGTCAATCATAGCTGAACAGAAATACTCTGCCAATCCTGAAGTAAAGTTTCTTGACACTATGGTAGATATGACTACTCAGTTGCGCGATAAGGTCTGTTCTGTCATTAGTCAAGGCTATTTTCCGCTTGTTATTGGTGGCGACCATTCTTTAGGATTGGGCAGCGGAGCAGGTGTTGCGCTTGCTTGCGACAATATAGGCGTAATATGGTTTGATGCTCACGGCGATTTCAATACAGAAGAGACATCGCCGAGTGGAAATCTTCATGGTATGCCTTGTGCTGCCCTGATGGGTTGGTGCAAGTCAGCCTTGTCTCAGGTTGCTACAAAGCGTATTCCAACTCAGAATTTCTTTTGGATTGGCGCACGTGATCTCGACCCCGGAGAAGTGGAGTTTGCTAAAGAATACAATCTGCACATTTATACGGCGGATATGGTTAGAGAAAAGGGCATGGCTGTCGTTATGAGTGAGGTTATAAAAACTCTTGAAGCCCAAAACATCAACAAGGTGCATCTGAGCATTGATATTGACGGTATGGACCCATCTATCATTTGTGGCACAGGCACCAAAGTAGAAGATGGTCTTAATAATGGTCAGTTCTACACGTTCGTTGATAGTATTTTTGCTACCAACAAGGTGGTTTCTACCGATTTGGTTGAGTACAACCATCTGCTGGATGATGAAGACGAGACCACAGGCATGTGGTGCATTGAGGCTCTACACTATTTAGCGCTTAAAATAAAAAACATTAATCATTAATGTTCTATTATAATATATACATTTATCTTTAGAACAACTTAAAAAGTAAAGGATATGAGTGTAAAAACTTTTTTGCGTGACCGCATATTTCCCAAGTGGGTTCACGTGCTTTATCAAAAGGCGTACTATCGTTATATAAAGACACACCCGATGTATCAGGCGGGTCGTATATATGAGGATTTTATTGGACGTAAAATCAATTGGGATAATCCTCAGGAATATTCAGAGAAGGGACGTTGGCTTCAGTTCAACAGCGATACAAGCCGTTGGGCTGAGTTGGCAGACAAGTACCGGGTTCGCAAGTATATAGAAGAAAAAGGATTTGGCGAGAACCTGCCTAAGCTCTATGGAGTTTGGGATGATGCAGCGAAGATCGATTTCGCTTTGTTGCCAAAGTCGTTCGTGTTGAAGACTAACCACGGAAGCGGCGAAGTCATCGTTGTAAAAGATAAGAGCAAGATTGACGAGAGCGACATCAGAGAGAGAATGAACAAGTATCTGCATACTCCTTATGGCTACGAGTCAGCAGAACCTCACTATCTTAAGATAAGCCCACGTATTGTAGCGGAAGAATTGTTGGAGAATACCTGTTCATGTTCGAAGACAATCGTAGATTATAAGATATTCTGTTTCTTGGGCGAACCGTTCCTTGTAAACATCTGCTATGACCGTGATTCTAAAACCCATCATTGCATTGATGCTTGGTATAGCACGGATTGGAAACTTTTGGACCATTATTTAGCAACTGATCATAAAGGAAAGGAATTTGAGTGTCCGAAGTCGCTTTCTACGATGTATGACATCTGTCGTGTCTTGACAAAAGATTTCCCGTTTGTTCGTTTGGATTTCTATGATGTTAATGGCAGACCGTATATCGGCGAAATGACATTCACTCCAAGCGGATTTAATGGCGACTCTTTAACACCAGAGGCAAGAATGGAAATCGGCAAGTTCTTGGACTTGACAAAGATTCCTTCAAAGATGTTGAAAAATCCATTGCCTAAAAACTATAAGAAATGACATACGCACCAATAGCACTTTTCACATACAATCGTGCTGACCATACACAGAGAGCGGTAGAGTCTTTGCTTCAGAACGCTGAAGCAAAAGATTCCGACCTCTTTATCTTCTCCGACGGAGCAAAGAACGAGAAGGCGATAAAAGGGGTAGAGGACAATCGCAAGTATATACATACAGTCACAGGCTTCAAGTCTGTCACCATCGTGGAGCGTGAGAAGAACTGGGGTTTGGCAAACAGCTTGATTGCCGGTATCACGGACGTTATCAGCAAGTACGGCAGAGTGATTGTTGTAGAAGACGACCTCATCTTGTCTCCTTATTTTCTGAAGTTCATGAACGACGGATTGGAGAAGTATAAGGATGATGACAGAATAGGAACAATCACCGGTTTTGTGCCGCCGATAAAAGAAACACTGCCAGAGACATTCTTCTTGAAGTATTTCCAGTGTTGGGGTTGGGCCACATGGAAGCGCGCATGGGATTTGCTTGAAACCGACGCCAGACCTTTGCTTAAAGGCTTGCGATTTAAGAAAACAAAGTTTGACGTAGGAGGCGGAGTCGGCAACTACGGCAATCTGTATTGTCAGAAAGTGGGTCTTGTTGACTCCTGGTACTTGAGATACTATGCTTCATTGTTCCTTAAAGACAAACTTTCTCTTTATCCTGGTCGCTCAATGGTAACAAACGATGGACTTGATGGAACAGGAACGCATTGTGGAGTGGATTTAGTAAAGGCCTTCCTATCTGATAATTCTCATGCTCCAATCATTCTTAGGAATATTGATATTAAAGAGGATGTTCAATCTTATGAAGTATTTAAAAGTTATTTCTTGTCTCAACTTCCTTCTAAATCTTTCAAGTCAGAGTTTTCTCGTTTCAAATCATTTATAAGAAGATTATTTTTCATCGATTGTGCATAATATGAAATCAATTATTGTAAAACTTATTAATCTCCCTTCAACTCTTAGTATTAAATTCTATCCTCGTATTAATCGCATGATATTAAAGACTCATGATGCAATCTTGGGTAAGAACGTGCAAATTCCAGGAAAGGTTTCATGGTCGATATGGGGGGGCAAAGTATTAATAGGTGACAACTTTTATTTCTCCTCAGGAAGTGGGGTGAATCCTATTGCCAGTAATCTTCTGGGAGCAATCTATTTGGAAAAAGGTGCATCGCTAAAGATAGGAAACAATGTCGGCATGAGTAGCACTCGCATGTGGGTTCATGATAGTGTCACCATTGGTGATAATGTGAAGGTTGGAGCATGTGTACTGATAACCGATACTGATGCGCATCCTTTGGATTATTTGGCTCGTCGTACATCCAATGAGGGAACAAAGTCTGCTCCGATTGTTATAGAGGATGATGTTTGGGTAGGTGCCCATTCTATCATTCTCAAGGGAGTCACTATTGGGGCCAGAAGTATTATTGGAGCAGGAAGTGTTGTCACAAGGAGTATTCCTGCTGATTGTGTGGCAGCAGGAAATCCTTGTAAGGTGATAAAAACATTAAAGTAATAATGGAGAAATTTCGTATTGATAATTCTTTGCTTATGTTTATTGTTACTGTTGGATTGTCTGTAGTGGTAACTGCATAGTCTATTGAAGTGGGATATATTCTTCACAAAGGCAAAATAATAGAAAGATTTGTTTATGGAAAATATTATTAAACTGAATAGAAAAAGAGATACGTATGTTGATGTTGCCAAGGGTATAGGCATATTGCTGATTGTAAGTATTCATACAGAAGTCTTTGGAGAGTTTGGTTATCCCTTGTCGTTTATTGCTGTACCAGTATTCTTCTTTATGAGCGGTTTCTATGATCGTGCAGAAAGAAATATTGGTCAATGGTTTCCAAAGTCTTTAAGAACACTGATTTTACCAGCTATCATTTGGATATTGATAGCAACAGCTTACGGAAAAATCTTAGGTTATGCTAAAGATAGAAGTTGGGGAGAGAATCCTTTCTCTTTGTATAACATGACTGGCGGTAATGGACCTGCCTGGTTTTTGTTTGCTTTGCTTTATGCGAAGGTATTGACTTGGGGAATGATTAAAATAAAATTACCTAAGTTCGTCCTCTGGGGGGCCAGTCTTTTAATTGGTTATGTGGGAATGAATATCAATATGCCTCTTCTTTTCGATGAAGGATGTGCAGCTTTGCCTCTTTATGTAACTGGTAAGTTGGCTTATTCCTATCTCAGGAAAATAATGGAGAATAAAGGATTGTTAGTTGCTGGTGTCATTGCATTATGCTTGTACCTATGGCATCTGGTTTCTTTTACCATTGTTCCTCAATCTAATGGAAACTTCGCTCCTTATTATCTTGTTGCATTGGGTTTGATGTTGCTGTGCTTTGTACCTTTTTTGTTTATATCTGAGAAATTACAGAATCAGAAGTGGTTAGTATCTTTAGGTCAGCATTCTTTAGGAATCATGCTTCTTCATGCACCAATGTGCCATACGGCAGCAGTGATATTGAATCGAGTATTTGAGCCGGCTTCCCTGTTTTGGATCGTTAGCTTCCTGATAGCTTATGTATGTATCGTTTTTGTTTCTTATTGGGGAACTGTCCTGATAGAGAGGTATATACCTATTATGTTGGGGAAGAAGTCGGAATATATGAAGTCATGAGCGTTACGTTAGAAATAAGGCTTTAATATGATGATATTTTGAATGATGTTTTAATCGAGTATGAATAAAAGAAAAAAAAATATAAAGGCAGTTTCTCCTTATATACATCCTGGCTTTCTTAATTTCAAACTTGCTCCTTTCAAGTCATGGAAGAGATTAGGAGGGGATGTTGCGAAGAGTCATTATCCTCCGAAGTGCTTGCATGGAGCTGCATTTCGTTGGGAATTACCAACAATTTGGAAAAGTAAGAAGGAGGCAAGGCTCAGATTTGTGGAACCTGTGTCTTTGTTCTTTGATACATTTCCTGATTATGCAAGACATGAAATTGTCCCTATGTTCTGGGACTGCTGGCCATGCTATTTCGAGAAGACTTGTGAATGGCTGCGTAGGCATCAGGTGAAGATTGCCATCTTTTCTTCTCGGCAAACAGCAGAGAAAATGCAAGAACGTTTCTCGGGGAAGAACAAGAGATGGCAAAAAATAAAAGTCATCTGGTGTCCTGAAGCTGTGGATGATTCTGTTTATCAGAAAGGAAAGCTTTTAAAAGACAGAAATATTGATTTGTTGGAGTTTGGACGTTCTAATGATAAGGTATTTAAGGCTAATCAATTGAAGGCTATTTATGATAACAAGAATCGCGGTTTGAATCATGTCTGTACGAAGCAGAATGGTAAGTTCATTTATACCAATGAGCAGCTATATGATGCGATGGGAAATGCTAAAGTAACTATTGCTTTGCCACGAAGCATCACTCAGCCAGAGATTGCTGGTGATATAGAAACTCTTACGCAGCGCTATTGGGAATGTATGTTCTCAAGAATGGTGATGGTGGGGTATGCTCCACAAGAACTCATTGACTTTATCGGATATAATCCTGTAATAGAGTTGAGTGATAAAATTTCGGCAGAAGAGCTGATTGCTAATGTGATAGAACATATTGAGGACTATCAGCCTCTTGTGGATAAAAATCGTGAAACGGCAGAAAGGCTTGGAAGTTGGGATGTGAGAATGAAATGGCTGATGGGAGAATTAGAAGAAGATTATAGATTAAAGAAATAAGTATAAATTATGATACCAAAAATTATCCATTATTGCTGGTTTGGGCGAGGACCATTGCCTGAGCTTGCACAGAAATGCATTGCTTCATGGAAGAAGTATTTGCCTGATTATGAAATTAAGGAGTGGAATGAGGATAACTTCGATGTTAACATCATTCCGTATACGGCAGAGGCGTACGCCATGAAGAAGTATGCTTTCGTGAGCGACTATGCCCGCTTCTGGATTCTGCATAAGTATGGCGGCATCTACTTCGATACGGACGTTGAGGTGATACGCCCGATTGATGATATCATAGCTCGTGGCAACTTTATGGGATTCGAGACCGATCCGAAGCCAAAAGATGATATAAATATTAATCCAGAGCGTCTTTTGTGGGTGAATCCAGGGCTCGGTTTAGGCGTATCCCCAGGCAACAGGCTCATAGAACAAATGTTGCACTTTTATGACGGACAGCATTTTGTGCATGAAGCAGTGATGAAAAACCAAATAACGATAGTGTGTATAGCTACTAAGGTGTTAATTGAGAATGGATTGATAAACACCCAAGGTATTCAGAAGGTAGATGATTGCTATATATATCCATCGGAGTACTTCTGCCCAATCAATGTTACGACAGGACGCATCCATGTTGAGGAGAAGACTCGCACCATTCATCATTTTGCAGGCACCTGGGTCGACAAGAAATTCTCGCAGAAGGAATTAGTAAAGCGCATTCTGCCCGAGGCGTGGGTTCAATCGCTTATCAACTGGAAAAATAGAAACAAATAGATATGTTGAAGTTTATAAAAAAGATTGCAGGAAACATTGTAAGGAAATGTGGATTTTTGTGGGTGAAGAATCTGCAGCGCAACTTACCGTATATTTTGCGCTTGCGTCTTTGTTCGGCTTACAAGAAGAACACGTTTTACTTCGTGATAGATCCCAACATTAAGCATCCGGGTTTGGCGGACAGAATGAAGGCAATGATTGACTGCTATAATATCGCCAAGCTGAACGGGTATGATTTCCGCATTGTGTTCAAGACGCCATTTCGGTTGGAAGACTACCTGCAGCCGAACGCTGTAGACTGGGTGGCTGAATACACAGACTTGAATTACTCTTTGATGGGTACGAGATTTTTTAACGAGTTGAATTTCTTGAAGGAAGACTCGTGGAAAGGACATACAAAACTTAGCAAGAACAAGGAGTATCATTGCTACAGTTATGTAGGCAATCGCTATCCGAAGGTGTTCCCAGAGTCGGGATACGAATGGAGCAAGCTGTATGCCGAGCTGTTCCGTCCTTCAGATCGCTTGCAGGCTGCTATAGACCAATGTGGCTACGACGAGCGGAGTTATGTGGCTGTTCACTTGCGGTTTGTCAACGCCTTGGAGAACTTTGAGGAGGTGACTTGCTGGGATAACGCTTTGCGCACCGAGGAGGAAAAGGGGGCGCTCATAAACCGATGCAAGCAAGGTCTGCTAAAGATAAAGGAAGAAAACGCAGGATGCCGTGTCTTGGTGTTTAGCGACAGCAAGAGATTCCTCGATTCGTTGGAAGACATACAGGTTGAGGTGCTTGACCACGACAGCGTAGGACATGTGAGCTATGGCGGAAACAACGATGCGACATTGAAGACCTTTGTCGACTTGTATATGATAGCCCGTGCAAAGAAAGTGTATCGCATTGATGCTCCTGAGCTTTACGCATGGAGCGGTTTTGCCGTGACAGGAGCAATGATTGGCGGCATAGACTTTTTTACAGAAAGAGTATAAACTTATTAAGAATAGAAACAAGCATGAAAATAGCTATATTGCTGACGAGTACGGTACGTCCACAGGTGATTGGAAGTAACTTTTCGGTGAGTGAGCGAATGGAGATGTATCGGTCTACTCTACAATATTATGCAAAAACAATAGGGCGAGAGTATCCAATCGTTATGGTGGAGAATTCTGATGCAGACTTAACCCTATGGAAGGAGGAATTTAAAGATTCGCTCCGATTGGAGATTCTTCAGTTCACCCCCCCACCGATTTACAGAACGCTCAAACCACAAAGAACACAGAAGACTATGGGTTTGACAACAGAAAAGGAAAGGGATATAATGAGTATTTAATGATAAAACTCGCCCTGGAACGTTCTAAAGTATTGAGCGAAAGCACTCATTTCTTGAAGATAACAGGTCGCTATCCGATGCTGAACATTCGTGAGATGTTAGGCGAGATGGAGAAACGTGGTAAGCAGAAGGCGATGATGTGTGATATAAAGGAGTTTAGACTCTATGAGAAACTAAGAGGCACTTCGTATGGTTCACGTTGGGGTGACTCCCGGTTCTTCCTTGTGGCTGTAGATTTCTATAAACATCATCTGATGAACTGCTATAAAGAAATGGACGAAAGTGTGTATGGAAAATATGCTGAGGATTACCTTTATAATTTGTCTTGCAAATATCGTAAGGACAATCGCTTTATTTTCCGTTATCGCCATCAAGTGCAGTTTGGAGGTCAAGGCGGAGCCGCTTGTTTTGAAGAACATTACGACTCGTTCAGAAATGTAGCCAAAAACAAGCTTCGTCGCATCCTACGAGTGCTTTTCCCTCATATCTGGTTTTAGGAACGAATTGGGATTGGTAAAAGAATAAACAATATTAGATAAAAATGAAAGCTATTACTAAATTTTACACATGGTTCTGGATTATTTATTTCCCCATGTGTATCGCATTTGCTGCTACAGTTAATTTTGACAGGAGTGATGAGATATTGACAGTCTTGCTATTGGCTTATGCTTTGGTGAAGCGTCGCTATTTGGTGAAGAGCAAGCAGAGAACTACAGAGATTTCGATTTATATCCTCTTGATGGTTTTCTATCTTGCTTATTCGCTTATTATACAAGTGACGACGCCAAGAGGCGTATTTCTTGATATCTTGCAGCAGCTACGACCGTACGCCGTGTTCTATTTGACATGGATGATGGCGCCTGAGTTCACGAATAAGCAAAAGAGACGCATAAAGTTGGTGATGCTTTTGTCGTTCTTCGGCTACTTGGGTGCGTTCATATTCAAGCCGTCGTTGGTGACTCCGTTTGGAGGCGAAGAGTCGACTGCTTTAGGACAGATTGCTCTTTGCTGCGCAATGGTTTATTATCTGTTCTCGAAGCAGACAAAGCGTAACAGAAACATCGCTATACTGATAATACTGCTTGGTTTGATTTCCGGCAAGTCGAAGTATTTCGGCGAGTGTGTGGTGTTTATCGCTCTGGTGGTGTTCGTGAAGAGCAAAATCAATTATACGTCGGTATCTACCTTGCTTAAGGTGGCGGTTCTGGGTGCTGTGGTTATCTTCTTCACGTGGACAAAGTTTAATGCTTACTATGTGGAGGGCTTCCAGGAGGATGCTGAGGCTATGGCGCGTCCGGCGACGTATGAGACGGGTATGACGATTATGTTCCGCGATTATATACCGTTCGGTAGTGGTCTCGGTTCTTTCGGTACGGCAGCAGCGGCAAAGGAGTACTCGCCGTTGTACTATAAGTATCATATGGATGAGATATGGGGCTTGTCTCCTGAGAACCCGATGTTCCTTGCGGATGCCTTCTATCCGACGCTGGCGGAGTTCGGCATCGTGGGTCTGTTCTTCTTCCTGTGGTTCTGGAAGCGTCGACTGTGGGAGACGAAGCGAATACAAAACATGGTTTACTATCGTATGGCGTTGATGGCTATCTTGGCTCTCGCCTTGGAGAGCACCGCCGATTCGTCGTATCTCTCGGGTAAGGGTATGGGCTACTTCATGATCCTGGCGCTCTGTCTGAATGCTAATTCGCTTAGAAAAAATGCGATTGGATACCAATACCCAAACAAATATTGATATAGGTATTGTTTCTAATAATCAAAAAAAACATATGAACATGATTAAAAAGATTATTTCCTATTTACGTTCGCGTATATTACTTTATCGTTACCCGAATTGTCACTCTTCGGTACATATTGGAATGGACGTACGTGTCTATGAAAAGAAAAATTTGGTGATGGAAGAAGAAACCAACATCGACCGAGGAGCTATCATTATGAATACACGAGCAAAGGTTATATTCAAGAAATGGTCGGGTGCTGCGGTTGGTTTACTTGCCGTTTCTGGTAACCATATGTCGGTCGTTGGTCGTAATTTGAAACAAGTTACAGACGAACTGAAGAATCAACTTGATGTTAATCGTGAATTGGATAAAGACATTGTTGTAGAAGAAGATTGTTGGATCGGTTCACGCGTAACACTCCTTTCGGGTGTACATATTGGTAGAGGAGGTGTGGTTGGTAGTGGAAGTGTTGTTAGAAAGAGTACACCACCATATGCTATCATTTCTGGTAATCCTGCAAAAATTGTAGGATTCAGATTCACCCCTTCAGAAGTAATAGAGCATGAGAAAGCTCTTTATGAGGAGAACATGCGATTGCCTTTAGACGTGTTGGAGAAAAACTACAACAAGTATTTTATTAGTAGAATAAAAGAGATCAAAATTTTTTCAAAATTATAAATGTTAAATTCAAAAAATTAAATTATGGAATTAAATGAATTTGTAGAGAAGTTTGCGGAGCAGTTCGATGATACTGACGCTTCTGAGATTTTGGCAACAACCGAGTTTCATGAGTTGGACGAATGGAGCTCGTTAACAAGCATGTGTGTTATTGCACTCGCAAAAACAGAATTCGGCAAGCAGATTACCGGATCGGAATTGCGTAATTGCGTGACTGTTGAAGATGTTTTCAATCTGATTAATAGCAAGTAATTATCTCTTATGGAAGATTTCAATCCTTTTTCCCTTAATGGAAAAATGGTTCTCGTAACAGGAGCTTCTTCCGGCATAGGCAAGGCTATAGCCCTTGCCTGTGCAAAAATGGGAGCTACGATTGTTATAACAGGTAGAAACAAGAAGCGTTTGAATGAGACTTTGGAAGAATTGCCCAAAGGAGAACACCAAGCGATAAAGGCGGATTTAACAAAACAAGAAGATATAGAACTGTTGGTTGACTCTTTGCCTAAACTCGACGGCTTGATTCATTGTGCCGGCATTGGTCATCGTGCTCTGTGTAAAAATATATCTTCAGAAGATATTCACGACGTCTTTTCAGCTAACGTTGAAGCTCCAATGCTATTGCAAGCAGCTATACTTGCTAAAAAGAAAATACAGAAATCTGCTTCTATCGTGTTTATTGCTTCACGTGCAGCCAATTCTCCAAGTTTAGGAAACGCAACATATAGTGCTTCTAAAGGTGCGTTGATAAGTTATTCAAAATGTTTAGCATTAGAATTGGCTCCAAGACAAATTCGTGTTAATTGTGTTTGCCCAGGAATGATATGGACAGACTTGATATTTAAAGGAGGATTTGACAAAGAACAACTTGAAGAAGCTCAACTCAAATATCCTCTAAAGCGATTTGGTAAACCTGAAGATGTAGCAAACCTTGTCGTTTATTTGCTGTCAGACGCAGCTAATTGGATGACTGGTGCTTCTTTGGACCTGAGTGGTGGAGGAGAAGGGTTATTAACAATGTAAACAAATAGTGTATGGCATATATAAAAGCAATTAGTTATTATTTGCCTGAAAAGGTATTGACGAACGAAGAACTGATCAAGGAGTTTCCTGAATGGAGTGTAGAAAAAGTAGCAAAAAAGGTTGGTGTAAACTCTCGCCATATTGCAGATGAAAAGGAAACAGCTGGGGATTTGGCTGAAAAAGCGGCTCTTAATCTATTTGCAGAGTATAAGATAAATCCGAAAGATATTGATTTCCTGATTCTTTGTACACAGAGTCCTGATTATTTCTTGCCTTCAACAGCATGTGTCCTTCAAAGTAAATTAGGCATTTCTACACATGCAGGGGCATTTGACTACAATTTAGGTTGTTCTGGTTGTGTTTATGGCATTGCTATGGCAAATAGTTTTGTAGAAAGTGGTCTTGCAAAAAACGTGTTGCTCATAACTGCTGAGACCTATAGCAAATATCTTCACCAGTCAGATAAAAGCAATCGTTCAATTTTTGGTGATGCAGCAGCAGCCTGCTTGATTTCAGAGGACGGAATAGCTGAAATAGGTTCGTCTGTTTTAGGAACAGATGGTAGTGGTGCGGAAAAATTAATATTGAAAACAGGTGCAGCTCGTCAAAAAAATCACACCGGTTTGTTCTCTGAAGATGACGAAGGACATGTAAGATATGATGATTATCTATACATGGATGGTGGTGGAATATTTAATTTTACTCTGGAAGCAGTACCAGCTATGATGAAAGAAGTCTTGGATAAGAACGGACTTGAAAAAGAAAATATTGACTATTTTGTTTTTCATCAAGCTAATAAATTCATGCTTAATACCATAAGAAAGGTATGTGTATTGCCCAAAGATAAGTTTTATGTCAATTTGGAGGAAACTGGAAATACAGTGTCTTCAACGGTTTTGATCGGATTAAAACAATGCCTTGAAAATGAAATCATACATGAAGGAATGGACATTATGATTGCTGGCTTTGGTGTTGGACTGAGTTGGGGAGGTACAATCTTGAAATTTTAGACATGAGTTATAATGCTTATAACATTATTATAACAGCTCCGTCCTTGAACCCCAACGAGAATGTGAGCGGCATATCGTCTGTTGCGCAGTTTATCATCAGCAACAACGGCGGACAGCACTACCTGCACTTCGAACTGGGTAAGAAGGACAAGGAGAGGGGAGGGTGGCATCGTGTGCCGGCTTTGATGAGAAAGTACGGCGAATGGAAGAGAATGCTTGCGGAGCATCCGGATGCAATCGTCCACTATAACTTTCCGCTCTCGAAGGCTTCGTTGCTGCGCGACCCGTGGTTTATGAGGTATGCGTGGAAGCAGGGGAGGAAGATGGTGGTGCATGTGCACGGTGGCTTGTTCCTTACGGCGCCGCATATACCGGGCTACCTGCTGCGCATCATGCGGTGGGTGTTCGGGCAGAACATGCCGTTCATCGTGCTGAGCGATATGGAGAAGGACATTCTGCAGAGGCGATTCGGAGCAAAGCGTGTAGCGGTGTTGCCAAACTGTGTGGACCTGAGCGATGCGGAAGCGTATGCGCAGGAGAACGCCGCTCGCGACGAATCGGAGCCGTTGCGTATCGGTTATCTGGGACGCATCGAGCCGAACAAGGGAATGACGGAACTGCTCGCCGCTTGCCAACAGTTGAAGAAGGAAGGCGTGGCGTACAAGCTCGTGATAGCAGGAAAAGAACAGACGGAAGGCGAGTATCTGCCGCTGTTCGAGGAGAGACTCGGCGACAGCTTCGAGTATGTAGGACTGGTGTCGGGCAAGACGAAGTGCGACTTTCTGAGAAGTCTGGATGCCTTTGTGCTTCCGACATATTTTGAAGGCCTGCCGATGTCGCTTTTGGAAACCATGAGCTATGGTGTGACTCCTGTTGTGACTCCTGTAGGCAGTATTCCGCAAGTGGTGAAAGATGGTGTGAATGGTATGTTTATCACTGACCATGACAGCGATTCTATTGTTTCTGCCATCAAACGACTGGATGAGGACAGAAGTATTTTGAGAAAATTGGGCGTGGCTGCCAGAAAAACTATTTTCAATCAGTTCAGTCCAGAAAAGTATGTTGAGAAACTGAACTCGATTTATCTATTTGATAGTTAAGTCTTTTACTTCTTTTATTAATCATGAACATTTTTCAGATATTACAAAAGATAAGTCTTGTGCCTTCGTATCTGTGGGACAAGCTGTGGGCTCCTGTATGGAAGCGGTGCATGAAGCACTGTGGCAAAGGGGTATATATCCGTCCGATGTCTTCGGATTTCAAGGGATTGTGGAACCTCTCGGTAGGGGATGGTACTTCGATTCCTAAAGGGTGTACTATCTATTGTACGGATGCTGCATGTACTATTGGCAAGAAGGTGCTCTTCGGTCCTAAACCTACAATCATCACAGGTGATCATCGTATTGACATCTTGGGCAAAAATATATCGCGGACGTTACTGTGGAGGAGAAATTTGTGGATGGGGTGAATGTATATGACCAGCCTGTCGTCATCGAGGATGATGTATGGTGTGGGGCGAATGTTACCATCCTCAAAGGTGTCACTATTGGGCATGGCTCGGTAGTGGCTGCAGGTGCTGTTGTCACTAAATCCTTTCCTCCTTACAGTATTATCGGCGGTATTCCTGCTAAACTGCTCAAAATGAGATTTACCGAAGAGGAGATCAAGGAGCATGAAAGAAAATTATCGTAAAATGACTTGGATATTGGAACATATTATCTATCCGCTATTTACTTTTATGGGGATTGATAGGGATTAGGGGCGAGTTTTGCCATTGGGAGAAATTTGCTTGTGTGCAATCTATGAATGTGATATATAATGCAGAAAACTAAGTACTCATTTGATAAAAATGTATCAAGCCAGCTGAAGGCTTTTGCCTTGGTATTGATGATTATGCATCATCTATGGCATCGGCCTTATTTTACTCTGTTTGAGCCGATAGAGTATGGGCATCTGCTGCTGTCTATTGGGGAGATGGGCAAAATCTGCGTGGGCATGTTCCTGTTTGTCTCTGGCTATGGGCTAATGGCTTCTTACTGTGCTGCAGGGAATGTCTTTCATATTTGGAGGAGGAGAGTATGGTGTAGATTGCTCTTGGTGGCAGCTTTACTGGTTGCCCGTTTTGTTTTGGGATGGAATATCTTGAATATCGGTCTGATCATTGCTATGATTATGTTTCTGATTGATATTCAGGGATATTTATCTGATAAGGTGAAGCGTGGATTTGATTTCTTAGGTAAAATGTCTATGAACATGTGGCTCATCCACTTGTTTTTTATCAACTATGGTTTTCTCTTCAGAAATCCATTTGCTGATTTGGCATGGATATATTTGGAATCTCTTGCTGCTGCTTATGTAATATGGCATATGAATTGGACAAAGATATAAAGAAGTATTTTATTTCTTTGAATTTCTATATTCGCTTTATGCATGAGTGTTTTGTGTATGAATAAAGTGGCATTTTGAGGGATTACTTGGAGAAAAATAAATTATTAAAAGGTTATGAATGATACTTTATTAATATTGGGAAATGGTTTTGATTTGAGTCTGGGCTTGAAAACTTCTTATGGAGATTTTATGAAAAGTTCATATTTTGAAGATTTTGCTGAAAAAACTTTTTTGGGAAAATATTTGAGAAATGAACAATTTCGGTGTCACTCTTGGATTGATATAGAAAAGGCGCTGTCTAAATATTGTTTAGAGATTAATAGTGGAGGATTAATGACTCCTATGAAACAATATGGCCCAGCTTGTCTATATCAAGAACATGAATTGTTAAAGGAGGCTTTGAAAGGTTATTTATGTGAAGAACAAAAATATCTGAACCATTATGATAGTAAAGCTAATGTGAAAAAACTCTTTAGAGATTTGATTTATGGCGAAAATAATTTAATAGCAACATTTAACTATACGCATATGGCAGAGTTTTTACTTAGTTCTTCCGAATATAATAAACAAGTTCTTCATGTCCATGGCAGTCTGAAAGAAAATGACGATATTGTATTTGGTGTAGAAGATGAAATAGAACTTCCAAAGAAACATGCCTTTTTGTATAAGGCATATAGCAAGTATAAGAAGACTAATGTGTTTGCTCTTTGGTTATCTATGGCTCGTACTATTGTCTTTTATGGATATTCTTTAGGTGATACTGACAAACAATATTTTGCAGATTTCTTTCGTGATCTTTGTCATTTTCGTAAAGATAATAGGAAAATTATATTTTATCATTATGGTGAACAAGGATATTTAGACTTAAAATGGCAATTGATGAATTTTACTGGAAAACAATTGTCTGCATTGGAAATGTGTAACGATGTTCGGTTTCGTGATTGTTCTAAAGGCGATTGCAACTATAATATTACAGGTGCTATGGTAGATTTTTAAATAATGGCTTCTATACTTACCTCAGAACTTGCGTACTATGATGTTTATAGGTAATTCACAGAAGGTGTTTGACCTGTTCGAGAAGCGTGCCCCGATGTGGTGGCAGGAGCATGGTTTGAAATGACTCTATTGTTTGCTTAAAGAGCCGAATAGTATGCGGTGAAGGTATGTTATTGGAAATAGCTTGTTTTTGTGGGTCATGACGAAAGAGTAGGAGGTTAAAATAATCCTTCAATGGTTTTTACACTCCTTCGATTTCCTTTAAATTATTAGTATTTATGGCAAGAAAAGAAGATTGTACTGATACAAAAAATATCGAGATAGCATTAACCCTATCTGGAGGTGGGTATCGGGCTGCAATATTTCATATTGGTGTTCTTTCCTACCTTTATCATCTTAAATTAGATGATGGTAGTCGATTACTAGATCATATAACAGTTATGTCTACCGTTTCTGGTGGAACTATAACGGGAATGTTATACTTGCTTTCTTCTTTAGAAGAAGGAAGCGTTCCTCAACATTTGGCAAATCTATACCAGAGAATAACAGATAATAATTTAGCAACTTTGTTACTTGAAAATATCGCTAAAAAGAAAAATGATAGTAAACTTTCAGTAATTAAAGAACTGGGAAATGTTTATGATTCTGTTTTCTTTAAAGGTTTGAGGTTAGAAACTTTGGATGGAGTAGTTCAAAAGCATCATATTCATCATTATGCTGCTTATGCAACTGATATTAGTAATGCATTGCCTTTTAGGTTCCAAATAGCAAATGATACTTTCCGTGGTGTAGATACAGGTAATGAAGCTAAGTGTATCTCTAAAAAGGATGCGCTAAAACTTCGTTTAGCAGATATCTTAGCAGCTTCCTCATGCTTTCCTATAGCCTTTGAGCCTATTAATTATCCGCGTGATTTCTATAATTTTTTAGAAGATGACGAAGCTGCTCAAAGTAGTATACAAACCATGCTTATGGATGGTGGCATTATAGATAATCAAGGAGTAGATTATTTAATAGAGGCTAATAGGCAGATGGTTGATGGAGGTGATGAAAATTTAAAGGGTATAGATTTGGCTATCATTTCGGATGCAGCCTCTTCTTCAGATGAGATGCCGGAAGATAAAGTTTCGCTAACATCATCTTTTGGCTCTCTTTTCGAAAAAGCTAAAAATATATTTTATTGGGTGTCTTATCCCTTTATTTGGTTAATGTCGTGTCTAAAATTTATTAATGTCTTGCAATTTCAGTATGCGTGTTTGGGTCTTTCTGTAATCTTGATAGGGTACTCTGTATATATGCTTGATGATAAAGTTACTATGATTGTTACTGCAATTTTGGGAATTTGTTTTGGTGCTTATTCTTTTTTGATATGGCTTTTGAAAAAGATGTGTCCAAAAGGGCTAAAAAAGAGCACTCAATATTCAATTCCTAAAAATTTGATATGGAAAATTAATTTTCATCAGTATTATCGTATTATGTCCAAGCGATATGATTCTTTTTCAAAAGTAGTTTCTACTGTTATGATGGGTCATATAAGACGGAAAAATATAGAAATGCTTTCAACAAATGGTCGCTGGACTAACCGATTTGTTATACCTTGTATTTCTACATTAGCTACTAATAGTAGTTGGAAGGAAGATGAAATCTCTAAAATATTAATGACCGAGGCCAATGATCTTATGGCTATAAGTGATGTAGCTTCAAATTTCCATTCTACTTTATGGTTTTCAGATGAAGACATTGGTTCTGATATACCTAAAAAAATATTAGCTTGCGGTCAATTTACTATTTGTTTTTCGCTATATAGGTGGATTATTGAACATAAAGGTCCTCAGGCAAATATGCCAAAAGTTCTCAATCAAATAAAAAGAGAAACTGTAAGGAAAAAATTGGCTGATGATTGGAATGCTTTTAAAAAAGATCCTTTTATGATGTTCGAAATAGAAAAAATATCCTAAATTTAGAATTTATGTTAACACGTATTCATGCTTATAAATTGGCTAATAATAAGATTCAGTTCTCTTATGCTCATGGCGGTGATTTCCTACTAGTAGGAGCTCATTATGATGAGGAAGCTAAGAATGCTCTTCATAGAGAAATGTCGATTATGAATCTTAAAACTATATCTACAGTATTTATCCCAGATTGGAATGAAGCTTATTGTGGAGATGGTAAACTGTTTGGTGAATTGCTGGCGGATATAGTTCCGACTCATATCTGCATTCCTAAATGGAAATCACAAGAATCTTTTGAAAGTAGGATTTTATCATCTATAAAACAATATAAAGATAATAATCCTTTTGTGGATATTCAGTATGTTTATGATGATTTCAAAATACATGATACGGATAAACCTGGAAGAAGCAATAATAATATAGTTATAATTTCCAAGATTTGTACACCTGAAAAAACTGGTTTTTATGCTTATCGTTTTGAATCTTCTGGAAAATGGACTGCCATTCTTTTAGGGGAGAATGACTATAGTGCAGAGATGATAAAGTCTGATGTAGTTGTATTACCTAGTTTCGATTCTGATGAGTTACTTGAAATGGAAGAGGCTGTTCGTTGTTTGAAAGCAAATGTTTATATAAAATATACCCCGTCTCAAAAGCAGTCTTTTTGGAGTCTTTTGCTTGATGGTAGACGTCTTATATATAATGTATCACAGAAAGATGTAGTTGTAACAAGAAATACGCAGTCGTCTGTTTCTTGCTATTACTTTGATCCAAATAACAATTTACTGGAAGAAAAAAGAGAATATCAAGCAGAATAGTTTTTTTGCCTGAATAAAGTGTTGTAATTTCCTAAGATTATTCAGTTCTTCTCTGATAATTCTGGAACGCTTATTCATGAAGATTAGAAACGTATTGTGGTAAATTATATGGCGGGTAAAACTGCCAATTCTTATCATAGGTATATAACGTAAGTATAGGGAAAAGCCGTATTGTACGGCTAATTAATGTTTTGTACTTTTGCACCGTGATTTTAAATTATGGTACAAGGCAAGAAACAATTAAGTAGTAAGCCAAAGTTTGCCGAGGTTGTAATCGGTGATAATGTGGCAAAGGAGATGCGTGAGCCAACAAATGTTCGCACCCATCACAATTCTTATTTAAAATTAAACTATCTCAGGTGTGACACTAATCCTTCCTGTTGACATCA
>ULKX01007755.1_pt1 | contig 40471 bp, 45 predicted proteins | sample 1951271 | NCBI WGS metagenome assembly ULKX01 (sample SAMEA4835512, study PRJEB28245) | human gut metagenome | biome: gut microbiome; material: fecal sample | place: Denmark | collected 2008 | reverse complement strand
TGCCGCTTTTTTTTGTTTATGGGAAAAAATAAAATATATATAAAAAATGTACTGCGCCCTCGTTCCTTCTTCAGCAAAGGATGTTTCTACATCCGGAAGGTCTTTAGTTAGACCATAGCTTCCTGGGCAGTTGATCCACATTGAAGAGCCCGATGCACTGAGTTTGGCATGTGCTCTAGGTGGCATATCTACTCCTTGGTAAGAGCTTTGACTTTATCGATGAATAGCTGTCTCTTCTCTTCGGGAATAGCTGTTATCTTTTCAGCGCCTAATTCGTTAAGGATTGCTTTGATTTGTGTTTTAGTCACGCCCGTATGAGTTGCGTCAAGGTAAGCTAATCGACAGTCATCAGTCGAAGGTGCGGCGGCTTTAATTTCCTTAACGAACTTCTCAGCGTTGGTTTCCTTTTTAGGCTCTTCTTTGATAGGAGCCTTAGTTACTTCAACTGCTTCTCTTGTTTCGACCTTAGGTTGCATAATGGTTGTTCTAGAAACATTTTCGGCATTGAAGTTTTTGGCTAATTCCTTCACTTGCTTTACAAGCTCTGGAATCGTCTCAGCTTGGATTTCTAATTTGATCATCTTTCTTTTTCTCCTTTTTAATATCTTTGATGAGCACTAGCCAGTAGTTGCCAGTGTCTGGATTCACTTGTCTCTCGAACACTCTTCCCTTTGGATCCATGTAGGTCGTTTCATTGATTTCCTTCATAGACTTGAGATAAGGCTCGGTTACATAGTCGATTAATGCGTTGCCTGTTATAGAGGTCATTATTTAATTTGCTTATTTTGGTGACATTTTTCTATAAAAAAATTTGTTATTGGAATTCCAGATAAATCTTGAGCTCGCAAAATATGCTTGAGGGTAAAATTCTTACTCTTGTCTGATTTTTTAGAACGATATGATCTAACTTTCAAACCTAATTTTTCAGCAAAAGCCACCGTAGTTAATCCAGTAATTTTTTGTGCTTCATCAAAGGTTTTCTTATTTACTTGTAACATTCTAATTTCTTCCTTTCTCCTTTCAATCTTTGGGGGAGTCATTTTCTTCTTAGGTATGTTTGCTTTCTTCCACAGCTTATTCATTTTTTATCCTTCTCTCCTATGATTTCTTTTATGTGAGGGAAGATTATCTTTGTGAGGAGCTTCGTAGCTAATGCAAGAGTGAAGTAGACATCATCGCCTATTCTTCCTTCAAATCCTTGCATGAACTTCTCAATTAGATACTGGTCGTTTTTCTCGTTGAAGATTTCACATAACTTTCTAATGCTTTTCCTATCACTCCACTGATAAGAGGTATTAATTTCATGGGTGATTGTCACTCTTCCTTCTGTAGCATCGACATAGAAGGTAAACCAGAAGTTGTTGTTAGTAACGATGAATCTTGATAAATTGAATAATTGCTCCTTATCGTAGATTGACGCTTTACTAGTAGTAAATCCATCTACTAAGCTATTAAGGAGTTTCTCCTTGCTGACTGTTAATCTCTTTGGCATGGTAATCTAAGAGCCTTTCTATTCTCTTTTAATTTTTTCTTTACATCATCTAGCATTCGGTCATAATCAACGTGGAGACTATCATCTACTAGCCATCTAGAAATTATCATAAAGTCCATACGATGTTCTTTTTTTAATGCGTGCATCATTTGAAGTATTCGGCTTAAGTATTCAGTGAAACATCTTTCCTCGTAATCTATCGTCATGAGATCGGATACATGCTCGGCACCCATGAAGAATTGCCAATCATCTTCTCTGCAAGCAATCATGTAGCTAGGGTAGTAGACAAACGGCGGCACTATGTCGACGTCTAGTGCTACTTCATCGCCACCAAAACAGGCTTCAATGTTTTGCCTTGTAAACTTCTTAATCTCTGGGATTGATACGACATGCCTAAGGATATCTTCATTGCTTTCATAGTAGAGTGGTAAAGAATCGACTAGAGCATGGTGTTCTCGCATGAGCCATCTAATTGGTATGACTAGTTTAAAGTTGCAGGCTTTGCATACTACTCCGTGAACTAACGGCTCTCCATTGCTTGGGTAATCTTTAAGCGGCTCTTTACAGATACGACAATAATCATCTTTTCTTAGGTTATTCATTAGCTTTCTTCTCCTTTACTTCAGCTACTTGTTTCTTGTAAAGAAAGTAGCATTGAAGAGATTCGTATCTACATGGCTTAATTTTTAGCGCCTTACAGAACTCGAAGTACTCATTGAAGCTAATCATCTTTTTTGCCCTCCTTTTCTTTGTCGTTTATGAGCTCCTCAAGGTCACAGCTAATATCGGAGAGGTTAGAAGCGGCATCAGCCACTTCTGCACTTAAGTCGGCACACCAGTCGTCGTAGTCATCATCTTTGGCATCTCTTCCCTCGTTATCGAGGTCATCTTCCATTTCTTCAAGCTGCATTTGGTAGTCAAAGAGTTTCTCTTGAATATGCTTGAGTCGGTTGAGGTAGACTTGCTTTTGTTGTCTTACGTAGTCTTTCATTTGTATTGTGTCCTTCCTTGTCACCTTTTTGGTGTAATCAAATACTACCATGTCGCCATTTTGGTGTCAAGAAAAAGAATTAAAATGTTTCCATTTTGGTGTATACTAAATATATAGGAGAATCACGATGAATAATTTGCGTAAATACAGAAAACTAAACAAGCTTACTCAAGTTCAACTTGCTAAGTTAGCCGGAATGAAGTGGCACACTTTTATTAGTCAGTGCGAAAATGGGGAAAAGAGACTTCCTTTTGACTTGGGGAAAAAACTCGCTAAGATTCTTGACGTAGATGTTTATGACCTTATGGGGGATGATGTTTATAAGAAAGGAGTTGAAAAGGATATTGTTAAAGTTAATGACAGAGATATTCGGTTATCTCCATGCTCCCTTGAAATAGCTTTTGATGATTTTATCTCTGGGTATGCCTATTTATTGGAACCCGATGATAAAAGAGACGATCCTAAGGATATTGCCATTTTTCATCTTCTAAATGTCCTTAATGAGGATTTTCATGGTATGACTTCTAAGGATATCAAAAGCGTTCAAAAAGTTGTTGTTGAATTTATTAAAAGTCAACATTTAAATAAATCGGCATTATTTGATTTTAAGGATGAATTAGGTCTTAATAGTAATGATAAAAATGAAGGAGAAAATAAATAATGAAAAAAATAATTCTATCTGCACTTGCTTTGATTAGTTGTTTATCTTTGGGCTCCTGCTCTAATGAGGAGAAGCCCTTAAAAACTATTCAACTTAAGGAGAATCAAGTTTTGACTATCGATAAATATAAATTTGATTTTGGCTATACGGACTGTTTTTATCCAACATCTTCATTAGAAAATGATACTATTTGGAATCAAGGTAAGCTTCAAAATTTGCCTTATACTTATTCTAAAGTAGTACTAGCTATTTATTCTACTTCTATAAAAATTGAAGTTAATTTTGATTTAGATCTGATAAATAAATTAATCGAAGATTATAAAAAAGAACCAGTTAATACAGGATCTAATTTAATAATTGGGCAAGATAGTACTTTATATACTTCAAAGGATTTTGGTTCTAAAAATCTTGGTACTGGAATTTATATAGATTCTAAAACAAATACTTTTATTTATTCTCCGGAATCTTTCGACTATTCTGATTACTCTTTAACCTTTAACGCTAATACCACTCCATACGAGCTTAAGGAGGTATCCAAATGATTCCTGCTGTCGGTTACTGTCGTTTCTCTTCTGAGAACCAAGCGGATGGATTCTCCATCGAAGCACAGAAGAATGCCATCAGTGAGTTTGCTTCTAGAATGGGCTATGACATCCTCCGCTTTTATGTTGATGAAGCTAAGTCTGGAACGACTACTGAAGGTCGTACCGCTTTCCTCGATATGCTTTCCGATTCTAAGAATCATGAATTCCAAGTTGTCATCGTTCATAAACTTGACCGCTTTGCACGTTCTCGTATTGATTCTGCTGTTTCTAAGAAAGTTCTTAAGGACAATGGAGTTAGACTTATTTCAGTCTTGGAGCAGTTGGATGATTCTCCAGAATCTATCATTCTTGAATCCGTTCTCGAAGGTATGAATGAATACTATTCTAAAAACCTTTCACGAGAGACCAAGAAGGGTATGAAGGTCGCTGGTGCTAAGGGTCGCATCCTCGGTACTATTCCTTACGGTTATATTGCTGACAAGGAAAACAAATTCCAAATTGTTGAGAAGGAAGCTAAGAATGTCCAATTGATCTATGATTGCTTTAATAAGGGCATGACCTTTAAGGCTCTTCGTGAAACTCTTAAAAAGCAAAATATTCAGACTCGTGCTGGTAAGTGGTTCAATGATAGTTATCTCAGGCAAATGCTTATGAATCCTGTCTACATGGGGGATTATCATTTCGGTGAGGCTATTTATTCTGGAGTTGTTCCTCCTATCGTTTCTCGTGACTTATATGATTCCGTTCAAGTGATTATGCAGAAACATAAGAGAGTCGTTCCTAAGGACAAGGGAACTGCCTACCTTCTCACTGGTCTTATCTTCCATTCCTGTGGCGAAGCTATGGTGGGTTATAAATCGATTAAAAAAGGCAAAGCATATTATTACTATCGTTGCCGTAAGAAAGAGCCTAAAGGCTATGTTTATAAAAAAGCTATCGAAGATGCCGTTCTTGCTGCCGTACAAGATTTCTTTACGGATGAAAAGGTTATCTCTGTGTATGTAAAAGAATGCAATAAAGCCTTGAAGGAGATCAAGAAGTCTAGTGATGTTGGTGCTCTCCGCAAGCGTGCTAACGAGCTAAAGACTCAGTCTTCTAAACTTCTTGATTTGTATCTTAATGGAACTATCAACCAAGAACTCTATATGGAAAAGAAAGAGCGTATTGATATTGAATCTAGACTTGTCGAATCTCAAATTGCTACCTGTGTTCAAGCTTTCGATTTGAGTCCAGACATCATCCGCTGTGCTTTTGCTGATTATGCGGACAAAATAAAAAACAGCCTAGATAACCCTAAGGATACCCAAGCTGTTCTCTCTACACTGATTAAGAGCATTAAGCTTTATGAAGATAGATTCGAAATCACATTCAAATTTGGCGATAGGCAAGTAGCGTATAATTTCAGCAACGCCCCCGCAAAAAGTCAATAGTTTTTGCACATCTTTATCTCTATGTAAATGTACTTTGTATCCTAAAGGAATAATCATATCTAGATTATAGAATGAAACAATATATGTTTTCCCATCATTTCCAGTGGTTGCATTTTTTGCAACAACTTGATTAACATCTAAATTATTTTCTAAAATTACATTTTTAATATGTCGAAATATAACTGATTTATCCCTCCAAACAGCAAACACATATCAGCCAATGAAAGCCAAACTGTATCCTCACTAGGTGATACATTAACATCCAGTCTAACTTCATTGTTTACAAAAGTGACAATTTTATATTCATCCCTAAAAAACAAAAAGCTTTGATACATTTTCAAGTATCAAAGCTATTCTTTTTAATTGTGGTGGAGATGACGGGGATCGAACCCGCGACCTCATCGTTGCGAACGATACGCTCTCCCAACTGAGCTACACCCCCTTAAACTCCCATCTGGGAGTTTTTTTATTACTTTATTTCTTCTATGTCGTCAAATGAAGATGTAATCTCTGTAAAACGTCCGAAGAACATTATTCTCAAAGTTACTTCATTCTTATCTTGATCTACTGCAGTAATTTGACCGATTGAGTTTTCGAATGTGCCACTGAGAACCTTTACTGTATCGCCAACTTTGTATCCGGTGAACATATCATCATCAGTAATCTTCATTCTCTTCAAAACAGGCTCTATTTCTTCACGAGGAACAGGGAAAGGTTTTGCTCCACCTCCGGATGATCCTACGAATCCTGTGACATCTGGTGTGTTTCTGACCATGTACCAAGCTTTATCGTCCATAATCATTTCGATGAAGATGTATCCAGGGTAGAAGTTCTTTATGACTTTCTTTCCATTAGGCTTTCCATTCTTATCTTTTCCATCTTCTTCGTATTGGGCGACAACGATTCTAAAAATATAGTCTTTTAAGTTTAAATTAACACTACGTCTTTCAAGAGATTCAGCGACTTGTTTTTCTCTTCCAGTATAGGTACTAACAACGTACCATTGCTTTTCGCCTAAATCTTTCTTTTTTGTTTCGGAATTATTGTTTTCGACACTAGTTTCTTTAGTATCTAATTCTTCTTCATTCAACATTAGAATTTACCTCCTATATATTTAACTACACTCAAAATAGCATTGGCAGCTGCTTCAGTACCTGAGCCTGATGTTGAGCTGGTGTTTGGGTTGACTCTTTGGAAAGCTCTAAGAATTTCCAAAGCAAGGTAGTCAGAAATGGCTAAAACGATAGCACAAATTACGGTCACGCCGATGACGACTCCAACGGCTGGCCAAAGTTCTTTGGCTGAAGGCCAACGAACACGATGAGCCTCTTCGGCAACACCTTTAAAATATTTACGGATTTTTTTCATAGCGCCTCCTATTTCGTCTCTTTATGAAGGGTATGGCGGTTGCAACGTGGACAGTATTTCTTTTCTTCAAAGCGCTTTGTACTATCTTTTTTCTTATTCACAGAATAATTTCTGGATAAGCATTCAGTGCAGACCAATATAACTTTTTCAGTCATTCATTACCCTCCTTTAAGGCATTTTAAAAGGCTCTTTTTGGAGCCTTATAAAATCTTTTTTATTTTACAACAAGATAATAAATTTTTATGGATAAAAAATAAGGTATTATCTTTTAAACTGGTGTCTATTTAAAAATCACTTTAAATCTTTTAAGAAATCTACACTCAATAAATCAGATGGAATTCTTAAGTCACCTCTTTGACTTAACGAGACACTTCCAACTTTTACTCCGTCAGGTGCTGCGGATCTTTTGAATTGGCTTGCAAAGAATCTTCTATAGAAGAGTTTTAACCAATTCTTGATAGTTTCTTCGTTGAACATATCCTTAAAAGCAATAATAGCAATTCTTAATATCTTTAAAGGTTGATATCCATTTCTTAAGAAGTGATATAAGAAGAAATCATGAAGAATATATGGACCTATGATATCTTCTGTAATTTGACTTATTTCATTTTTGCTCTTCGATGGGACGAGTTCAGGAGTTATAGGTGTATCTAAAATATCTATTAGTGTTTTTGATAGTAATGGATTTGATTCTCTTTCATTATTTGCAACCATTCTAACTACTTCTTTCACAACAGTTTTAGGAACGGATGCATTGACGTTATACATACTCATTTGATCTCCGTTATAAGTAGCCCAGCCTAAGGCAATCTCAGATAAATCTCCAGTTCCTATAACTATTCCACTTTTATAGTTTGATTCATCCATCAAGACATAAGTTCTAGCTCTTGCTTGAGCATTTTCATAAGCTGCATCATACAAATCTAAGGGGTGATCTATATCTTTTAAATGTGATTTTACTGTATTTGATATATCTATTTCTTTGAATGTTACACCTAATGTTTCAGCTAGTATTTTTGAATTGTTTCTAGTCCTGGCGGTAGTGGCAAAACAAGGCATTGATATAGCGATAATATCTTTAACATCTTTGTTTAAATCTTTAAAAGCTTTATAAGCTACTAATAATGCTAAAGCTGAATCTAGTCCACCTGAAACACCTATTATTACAGTCTTGCAATGAGTAGCTTGGATTCTTTTCATCAATCCATGTGATTGACAATTGAATATAGTATTTAAATTGTCTTCGAGATTCTTACTCGATATATCTAAATAAGGTGATTTGACAAATATTCTATCTAATGATTTGCTGTATGAATCTGTCAAACTGAAATCGATAGTTTGATAACCTTTTTCTTGTTTATAAGAATATGTAGTCATTTGTCTTCTTCTAAAGGCTAATAAATCCACATCGATATCTTTTACCATGATATGATTATTAAAATCATTTTTCTCGCCTAATAGATTTCCATTTTCGGCGATTATTAAAGGTGCTGAATAAACTACATCTTGAGAAGTTTCACCTTCACCTGCTCCAGCATATACATAAGCACAAATTAATCTAGCGGAAGTAGAACTAATTAGTGATTTTCTATAGTTTTCTTTTCCGACCATTTCATTTGAAGCGGATGGATTCAAGATTAATGTAGCTCCGTTCATTGCATGATGTGTAGAAGGTGTATCGGGAGTCCATAAATCTTCACATATTTCGATTCCAATTGTTAAATTCTCAATTTCTCTGCAGTGAAATAATAGTTTTGGTCCGATAGGAATTAGATTTCCATCTATTTCGGTTACTTCATTTTCATCAAATGATGGAGTGAAATATCTAGCATCATAGAATTCATTGTAATTTGGAAGATATTTTTTAGTTGCTATTCCAAGTATCTTACCTTTAGAAATAACTGCTGCTGTATCATAAATCTTCCCTTTAAATGAATAAGGAAGACTGACTACCATTAACAAATCCAAATCTTTTGTCTTGTTTGTTATTTCAATCAAGCCTTCTTTAGCTTTTTCTAAAGTGTTGGATTGAGCAAACATATCTTGAAGAGAGTAACCAGTCAAAGCTAATTCTTGGAAGGTAATAATTTTAGCACCTATTTCATTAGCTTCTTTAGCTTTTGAAACTATATCATTTACATTCGAATCTATATCATTTAGATGAACATTGGATGTAATAGCGGCTACTTTAATAAATCCATCATTTTTCATATTTAAACCCTCATATATATTTTATATTTAATCTTCTTCATCATCAATAAGCTTAGTAGGTCTATTATGCCCATCGAATATATTTGATAATACTCTAACTAGATAAAATAGATCATCTAAATAGGATGATGTTCTTCTCAATCCTAAGATGAAATGGCGATCGATAAATCTAATCTCTTTGATTGAGTCTCTTATAGGACTTAGATACATCTCTAATTTCTCTTTGACATTTTTTACATTAGAGAAGGCCTCTGTTAAAGTCAATTTAAATGATTCCATCAATTCCTCAAATCCTATAAATAATTCATCGTTATTTAAAGTTATTTCAATAAGTCTTTTTTTAAATAAATTCCTAACCTCTAATGGATACGGTCCATAAGAATCTCTTATGGTCTTAATCAAATCATTTAATTCGTTCTCTTCTGTGCAATCTTGTATTTCTCTATACAAATTGACTCTATCGGTTGAAGATGCATAATCAGTAGGAATATGTGCATCTAAAGTAAATGACAAATTGAACTTTGTTGGCTTCTTTTGAGCTAACTTGATTCCCTTCTCGTTAGCTCGTTTTTGCTCTATCACTTCTTTTAATAATTTCGTATAGGTCTCATAACCTAATGAATCTACAAAGCCTGCTTGTTCTGAGCCCAAAATATTTCCACTACCTCTAATCGCCAAGTCTTGTTGAGCAATTTTATATCCGGATCCTAATTCAGTGAAATCTTTTAATGCTTTCAGTCTCTTTCTACCTTCATCACTGATTCTATCGTAGTCCCTATATAATAAATATGCATATGCCAATCTATTTGATCTTCCGACTCTCCCTTTGATTTGATAGAGCTGAGCCAATCCGAAATTTTGTGAGTCTTCCACAATAATAGTATTTACATTTGGAACATCCAAACCTGATTCGATAATTGAAGTTGAGACCAATATTTCTATTTTTTTGTCGTAGAAATCATTCATGACATCCGCAATTTGATTTGCATCCATCGAACCATGAGCTACACCGACTGTGATATTAGGAAACATCTTCTTTAGTTTTCCAGCGACGGAATAAATTGTATCTATTCTGTTATGAAGGAAATAAACTTGTCCGTCTCTTGCTAATTCTCTGGAAATGACTTCTTTGATTAATCCATCATTTTCTTGGCAAACATATGTTTTTACCGGCAATCTATTTTGAGGTGCATCTTCCAAAATAGACATAGGTCTTATAGTTAACAATGACATTTGCAATGTTCTAGGAATAGGAGTTGCTGACAATGATAGAACATCTAAATTCTTAGCGATTTCTTTAATTCTTTCCTTTTGTGCCACTCCAAATTTTTGCTCTTCGTCGACTACTAGAAGTCCTAATTCTTTAAACTTAACATCTTGAGATAGAAGTCTGTGTGTTCCGATGACTAAATCTATTTTTCCTGCACTTAAATCTTCTAGAGTTTGTTTCTCTTCTTTGGAGCTGTTGAATCTATTCAATATTCCAATTCTTACACCAGTGTCTTTGAATCTTTGTTTTGCTACTTCAAAATGCTGTCTTGAAAGTACTGTTGTAGGACATAATAAAGCAGCCTGATATCCATTCATCACAGCTTTAAATATTGCTTTGAAAGCTAATTCTGTTTTTCCAAATCCAACATCTCCAGCTATCAGTCTATCCATAGGATGTGGTTTTTCCATATCTGCTGATATATCGTTCCAAGCTTTGTTTTGAGATAAAGTTAAAGGATAAGGGAAATCTTTTGCAAAATTTCCTTCTTCGACTGGGTCTGATTTATATGCAATTCCTTTTATTCTTTCTCTTTCGGAATAAATATTTAGAAGCTTGTCGGCTAAGAAGGTCATTCTTGATTTAATTTTAGCTTTCTTTCTAGCCCAAGTAGCTCCACCGATTGTATCTAATGATGGTCTATTTGCTTCTGAACCAGCATATTTTCTTATATTGTTAAAATTTTTAATTGGAACCATCAAAGTAGCTTGATCGGCATATTCGATAGTTATATAGTCCAATCCTTTATATTGCTGAATTCCTTCAAAGATTCCAATTCCGTTTTTCTCTTCAACTACATAATCGCCTTTGACTAAATCAGAATATTTTTTAATAGGTTTAAAGTCTTTATAACGAGTCAAGAATCTTGATTTTTTCAAAGCAACTCCAAAGATTTCAGCTGAAGATAAAAACTCGGCTTTATCTTTGATTCTAAATCCTTTGGTCAGGCTAGAAGAAAGGATAGTAACTCCGTTTTCTATACTTGAATCCATAGAATAAGGATAGGATGATTCATTTAAATAATTAATGTAAGTTGGAATGGTCTTATCATCCAAACAAGCATATGTTTTCAAGTTCAATCTTTTTGCATCTTCTAATAAAATGCCAGATTGATTTAAATTCGAATTTGTAACAGGTATTTCACAGATTCCATCATTGGATTCCAATGAATTTAATTCTATTTTCTTATAGTGTGCTTCTCTATTGGCTACACTAGGAAGTTCATATATACTTTCTAAAGGTAGAGATAATCCTTTTGTTTTGCTGTCAGCAAAATAAGATATTTCATCTTCCTTAAATGAATTTTGGCTTTGATAAAATTGCTTTGGTGAAACCATGAATATCTTATATTGTTTGAGATAATTGATGATGGTTCCCTTTTTGACATCGTAATATGGAAATAAAGATTCATCAGCATCTAATACTATTCCACTTTTGATAGCATTCTCTGATGATATTTCAATGTCTTTGATCTTTTCATCAATTTCTAATTTTAGATTTGAATCCTTTATGGATTTCAAATCTTTAAGCATTAATTCTTTAGCTTTTATTGCAGCTTCTTGATTTACTGGTCTTTCACTCGCTGGTAAAATTGTGGCTTTTGTAAGCTGTGTTTCACTCTTTAATGTTAAAGGACTAAATAGTCGAATTGAATCAATTTTGTCATCATCTAATTCGATACGAATAGGTAGGTCGTAAGAAGGTGAAAAAACATCTAAAATGGTTCCTCTTACAGCATATTCAAAGCCACTGTTTACCCAATTGACTCTGCTGTATCCTTCGTTAGATAGTTTGGACACTAATTCATCTCTATCTATCACTTCACCTACTTCTATATCAAATGCGACATCATCAAATAATTCAGGTGAATCTATCGGTGATAGCGAAGCTGCAGAGTTGAATAAAACTATTATGTTTTCGCTGTTTCTAATTCGATATAGTGTTCTAAGTCTTTCTCTAGCCATTTCTTTGGATGAAGAAGTGTTTCCTAATCTAAGAATCTCATCTTTAGGATAAATAGCTACTTTTTCACTAGGTAAAAAGTCTAATAAATAATCTGAGAAGAGTTGAACATCATATAAAGAAGGGAAGGCTAAAGCAATCTTTGAAGGATTATTGTTATAAGCTGTGACTATTTGTAGGGCTAGGCTTTGCAAATTTGAAGTCACAAAATCTTGTTCATCATCGATGGACTGAATTTGTGGACTGTCTTTTAAATATTTTGATATTAAATTTATTAGTTTATTTGGCATTGTTTTCCTTTGATTTCTTTGCAGACATTAAGCTCAAAGCACGTTGAAATCCGAATTTAATCATCAAATGAAGGAATTCAATAGCTTCATCTTCAGCTTTATTGATCAATTCTCTATCTTCTTTAGATGGCTTTCCTAAAACATAATCGACAGTCTCTGCTTTTGTTTTAGGCTCTCCTGTTCCTATTCTAATTCTCTTGAATTCAGTTGTTCCTAAATTATCTATGATATTTTGTAATCCTTTTTGTCCGCCAGATGAGCCTTTGATTTTAATTCTGTATTCTCCTGGTTTGATGGCCATATCATCACAGATGACTATTAAATCTTCCACAGGAATTTTATAGTAACGCATTAATGGAACAATGCAAGTTCCAGATAAGTTCATATAAGTCAATGGCTCAACTATAAATACAGTTTCACCTTCAATGTTAGCTTTGACATATCTACCTTGAAAATCGACTTTGTCCAAAGATAATCCTAAGTCTTCAGCTAATCCTTCAACGACTTCAAATCCCATATTATGTCTTGTTCCAACATAATCAAGACCAAAATTTCCTAATCCTGCTATTATTTTCATAATTCAACCCTCAATGCTGAATAATTATATCAAAGGGAAATAAATATAGTTCATATTAGGGATTTCATAAAAGTTGATAATGCGTATACCTTTAATATATATTCATAAACTAGTCTTATAATTTAATAATGATTTAGGAGGAATTGAGATGGAAGAGAAAAAAGAATCTTTAATAAAGTCTTTTATGAGTGGTCTTCTCGGTGGATTGTTCTCATTAACTCCTATGGGAAACTATGGAGTTTTATATACTTCTGGATTCTTAAATAACAGCCTTACCAAAAAGCCGAAGATAAGATGGATTTGGTGTGCTTTATTAGCTATTTTAGGATTGATCATTGGAACTTTACCAAGATTGATAATGGGTGTTAATTATCTTGAAGATAAATTTCCATTGGCAACATTTTTATTGTTTGGAATTGCAAGCTTAGGTCTTATCATCGCTTCTTTGATAAAAGAGGTTAAGAAGAAAGACAAAACAACATTAGAAAATATACTGTTTCCAACTTTACTCATTGTTGGAATGGCAATATCTTTTGTTATGACTTTCTTTTTGAATAAGAGTAGCGATCAACCTTTGATAGAAAATGAATATTTGTCTTGTTTGGTGTTTGGATTTGTTATGGGATTTGCAGTACTGATCCCAGGATTACCTATTCATTCAATATCTAACATTTTTGGTATATCTTCGACATTAGAAACAATAATGATTAATATTCCTAATAAAGTTGAAATAACAAAATCTATTGGATTGATTGCAATTATGATTATTGGAATGCTGCTAAATTTAATAGTGTTTTACTATCCTTATAAAAAATTATTTAGTATTGTTAAGGATTATATTGGCGGATTATTTATAGGTTTGATGTTAGGATCGATTATAGGAAGTTATTTTGGACATGGTGAATTTATCGATTCGTCCATTCCACCTGAATATACACAAGAAGTTAAATCTATAACTTTATGTGGATTCATCTTTGCTGGAATAATATTGTGCTTGATTCTAGTATTTGCCTTTTCTAATCTAAAGCATAAAGATGATGATATAAACGACAACACTTCTTTGTATGAACAAGATGGTAATAAGAATAAAAAGAGGAAATCCATATTTAATAGAGGGAGAAATCTATGAGTGTTTATAGACTTTCTAAGGATAGAACATTAATAAATTTATCAAATTCTATCTTTAAATATTTCGGAATCTCTGGTCCGCATCCGGATTCTTTTCCTGATGTTGATGAAGTCCTTCTAAATGATAAAAATAGAGGAAAGAAACTTTGTGTTTTATTGATTGAAGGATGGAGTGAATACGTTTATAAAAAGACAAAAAATAAATCGCCTTTTCTTCATTCAAAACAGCCTATTTCTTTAGAATCTGTTTATCCAACTTGTTCTTTTTGCAATAATGATGCTCTTCTTTATGGAACATATCCTTGCTATGAAGGAAGATTGGGAGAAGTTCAATATTTCTCTAAAACAAACCAGTATGTAAATATGGTAGATAAAGTAATTCAAGGTACATCTACTAGATCTTTTTTAACTGATCATGATGAGTTCTATAAATCTAAATTAAATTTGTTGCAAAACATTTGCGTAATAAAAGGAAAAAAAGATGCTGCTGTTTATTTGGATAGCCGTAAATATATTAATGCACAAGGGAAAATCAGCAGTGGTTTATTCTTCTCAGCTATAGAAGAAAAAATACAATCAAGCGGTGTTTCTTTCATTTTAGCGAGATGGTCACAATTGCAAAATGATATTCTAGGGAATGGATATCGTTCTGTTAAAACTAAAACTTCTATTCAAGTGCTGGATGAGTCTATAAAGACTTTGACTGAAAGAAATCCAGAAACTTTATTTATTGTGGTCGGTGATCATGGATCTGTTAAAACTTCTTGGATTGATATTAGAAAATATTCTGATTTTATAGATACTTTGGTCGAGCCTAGATTTTCTATCAGTCCTAGATTTGCTAGCTTTAGAGTTAAAGAAGGAAAGAAAGAAGAATTCGAAAAATGTTTTAGGACTCATTTTTCAAAATACTTTGAGCTTTATAATAAAGAACAAGTCTATAGAGAAAACATATTTGGATATGGTAGCAATCATGAATTATTCGATGAATTTATAGGTGATTATATTTTAATTTCTAAGGGGAAGAAATCTTTTACTGACGGATCATTTAAGACTCTTTATAAATATTATTATGGTGGAGTAACTAAGAAAGAAAAGAATATTGTGCTTTCTTTTTTTAATAACAAGTAGATTTATCAATTTATTCTATTATTAAATCCAACTGGTAGTTTAATATTGAAAAGGGGAATTTAATTATGTCAGCTTTAAAGAAAACAATAAGAAATAGAGCACCGATGAGGTGCTCTATTTATTTTCTGATGGCGGAGCAATAGATTTTGCAGCTCAACCTCAGATTTGCTAGTATCTATCGCATTTATTTCTGTTTTTCACTCCGAAGATGTTGATGTAAATTTTTATGAATCCGTCCTTGAATAGCTCGACCCTCTGGATGAATCTCGTGAAGAGGGCCTTCTTCTCCATGTCGGTGTCGTATGGCTTGTCGGCAAGTATCTCAAGGCTTGCCTCTATCTCCTGCTTAGTGAACTTCCTGTGTTGGACCTGAAGCTCTTCATCGTCATCCGCGCCCTACCCGATATGACTGACGATCAGCTCGATGCTTTAGCCAATTTCACGAGAGCCTATACCATCGAGAACCACATCAAAGAGAAAAAAGGACCTGACCATAGGGCGCTTGGGATGGGGAAATAGTGAACGAAAGAATTTGTTCCTCACTTCATCCCCCCCCCATTTTTCTGATTTAGAATAGGCCTTACATTATTTGGTTTCAAAGCTCCATTTATCAGGCATTGCTATGAATCAAAAAAGTCCAAAAAATTGAAGGACTTTACTGTTCTTTAAAGCTTTTAATAAATTTGACAACTAAACCGCTTTCATGCTATTTTATTATCAGTATTTAAGTGAAGGAATACATTATGGGTAAAAAAATATCGCTGATAGCCATGCTGACGGGAGTGGCTTGTTTGACTGGTTGTTCGGCCTCGAACAACGGCCCTAGCTCCGTCGTAGATCAGACGCCTGCCAGGATTGCTCACATCCAATTCGATGGAAAATATGTGCAAACATACACAAACACGTGCCCAATCGCCTTCGATTCTTGGAAAATGGATGAGCAGTTCTTGACTGTGGAAGGAAGATTCCTTGCAAAAGGAATCAAGGACGAGGCTATCAATTTAGATTTGCTGCAGGAAGAACTTAACAAAGAATCACTCCCCTATGTCATGTCGGAATACGACATTCAGTCTGCACATGACAAGCCTATATATTCAAATAATGAGAACACATCATGGGAATTGCTTGAAGTAGGGGAAGAAAATTGTGTCTCCTTCCAATTCAGTATCGATATTTCTCCGATAACTTCTCAAGAAAGAAAAATTGGAGAATTAATTTTGAGAGGCGATTTCTATGTAAATCATTCTTTCACTATAGAGGAGGATAAACTAAATGATTAGCTTATTATGCTTGGCCGCTGCCACGTTAGTTGGTAACTCACCGGCGATTTCACCTATTCCGCATCCGGAAGACTCAATCGTCAAATTTGTCTCTAACAATTTTTCAACATTCGTAAGCAAATACAACGAGACGCATGAGGATGATCTTGTTGCCACTAAACTGATTAGAACCAGAGAGATCACCTTGTCAGATGATGTAAAGGGATATTACTTTATTGCGAGGAGAGGCAAGTTTCTTAAGCTTTATTATTCTAAACAATTCCATGTTTAATTTCAAGAAAAAAGGACTCACTATTTCTAGTGAATCCTCTTTGTTTATCAGCCTTTCTTGCTTCTATCAGGAAGCTGGGCTGTTATTACGAACCCCCACCTATAGGCGGTAAGTGTTCGTATTGTACGCTGATGGCGGAGCAATAGAGATTCGAACTCTAGCAGGGATTGCTCCCTCTACGTCCTTAGCAGGGACGCCCCTTGAGCCAGCTTGGGTATTGCTCCAATGCTTTTAAAGCTTATCAATTATGAACCATTATGAAATCTATTTCAAGTAAAAAATAAACATATGGTAAAAAACCACATACAAGATAAATAAATTAACTGAATAAAAAGGAGTGTATATCTTTATCCAATAATAATTTATAGTATGTTTATGATTTAAGAAAGACATTATTAATTAAAGGAATAGAGATTATTCCATGCAGAAATATCTTTGAGATGCTAAATAAATTCATGAAGGAGTTGATGGTGTTTTTGTCGAATTGATTTTTAAGTCTTTTAAAGACTTTGAATATAAAGAAACGAATTTATTTTTCAATTATCAATAGAATCAAATCTTTAAAAATAATGCTTGACATTTAATTTTAAGATGATAAAATGACAATCCTGCTTTGAAGACGACACACTGACTGAGTTAGTGATAACCGAAACTTCCAATATTCCAGGCAAAACTTATTAGAAGTTTTTAGCACCTTCAAAACAGGGTAAAGTTAAATACTAGCCAATACTAGAAGAGGAGGTAAGATATGAGAAGATTCATTAAGTTTATTGAAAGACTCGTCTCTTTGGATTTTGCAAACATTGCTTCAACATTTGCAAATCTTCCAAACAGATTGATGTAACAAGTTCTAGTCGATAAAATCTAAAAAAGATAGTAGATATAGTATCTATTGTAATATTCAGAATTCGATTGACTATTAAAAACTGCTCCCTATGTGTGTAGGAGCAGCTTTTTAATTTTTCCCTTAGCCGTTTAGTCCGAAATAGATATAGTTAGAGTAATCATACTGACCTTGTTCGCCAAATCTTATTCTTATCTTTTCTTTCACTAAGTTGCTAAATGTTTTAATCTTTTAGTTTAGTTTGGATAACAAAATTTTAATTTTAAATTTAGAAAAATAAAAAAAGCCAAACGAATGACGATTTTAATTATGGCGTAATTAAAATAGATAGCATTATTCCTATTTATGAAGACTTCTTAATTAATAAAGATGGTATTAAATATACCTTTAGAGAGGAAAATTTTTCTTATCAAAATAAAACATATAAATATCAATTAATTTGAGATAATACTGTTTTATATTTAAATAACGATTTAACAAATAATAAAAATAAAATAAAAGAAGATATTTTATTATTAGATAATCAATATTGTTTTGGTGAATTAATTTCAAAGAAAAAACTAAAATAAAAGAATTGACAATAGAAAATATTAGATTTGAAATGTATAATGATAAAAGAATATATATAATGATAGAAAATTGAAAGGAATTAAAATAAAACAATAAAATTAATTTCTTAATTGTATATATAGTATAAAAGGAGAAAAAAATATGAGAAAAAACTTTCTATCACTTATGTCATTAACATTATTTGCATCAATCGGATTATTATCTGGATGTGATGAAGTTAAATCTAACAATTTATTTACAAATGTTTCAAAGACTTTAGCAGTCGAAGCTGTGTCTTCATTAAATCTTGTACCCTCAAGAAGATTATTAAAACAAAAAAGTACAGAGCCAACATTTGATGTAGAAAAATTAGTAAATAGAACTAATGCTTTATTTGACACAAAAATTGTTATTAATGAAGTAACTTCTGATAAAGAAGAATATTCATCTAAACAAGAAATTGCTTTAGAGGCTAATAATTATGTTTTATATTACAACATCAAAGAATCTATGGAAGAAGAAGAGGGTGAAACTGAAATAAAAAAACACTATGTTGGAATCTTAATTTATAACGAAATAAAATATGATTTTAAAGCATCTGAGGAAATTGAAGAAGATGATGAATTTGAAAAAACATTACATTTTAAATTAGATTTAGGAGATAAATCATTTATTTCTGTAAAACAAGAATATGAAAAAGAAAATAATGAAGAAGAAGTATCATTTAAATATTCTTATGTAGAAAATGGTTTGCAAAAAGAAACATTTAAAATATCTAGAGAAATTGAAAATCAAGATCTTGAAATTAAATTAAAAGAAAACAATGAAGAATACAAATTATCATATTTTGTAAAAGATAATCAAGAATATTTAAAAGTTAAATATAATAATGAAAAATATTTATATAAAGTAATTCTTGATCAAGAAACAAATGTTAAATCTTATTTATTAGTTGAAGCAGCTTAAAAGCTGCTTTTTAAATTCATGAATATGCCAAAAAAGAATACATTTATGCCTCAATTATTGACATATTTTTAAAGAATAAGTTATATAAAAGATATAACAATAAATTAAAGAGGCATAATGGGTAATATCCTTAATGTTGCAATTGTTGAAGACGATATAAATGCAGGCAATAAACTTGTATCATTTTTCGATGAATTTAAAAAAGAAAATGATATTGATTTTAATATAAATACTTTTACAAATGGTGAATTATTTTTAAAAGAGCAAGATAAATATGATGTAGTATTTATGGATATAGAACTTCCAGGAATGAATGGAATGGAAACAATTACTAAATTAAGATAGGAAATTGTATTTAAAAATGAAAGCAAAAAATCAATTTTTTTAAGTTCATTATTATTTAAATAATATTTAGCAATTAAAACATGAATATGAGGATTCCATTTTATATTGCTACTAAAAGTATGCAAAAATTAATATGACCTAATTTTTTCTCGTGTTTTAATGTCGGTACGATAAGAGTCTTATCTCTTCATTTGTGGCTTTGTCTGACTTTAATGTTATCTCCGCCATCTCATGACCAAACTCAACTGCCTCTTTTAAGGAGCATCCTTCAGTAAATTTATCAATGACTCCGGCAAATAAGGAATCTCCACTGCCGGTAGTGTTCTTTATGTTTGTTGCCGGTTCTACTTCAACTCTTTCAATCACTTTATTGTTCTCACCAATATAAATATCTTGAGGTCCATGAGTGATTACCACATTCTTTATTCCTTTTTTGAATAAAGATTTGATCAATTCTTCTCCTTCTAGATTTCCATCAGACAACGATTGTCCTTCATGGAAGTTCCCTTTTAGTAAAGTTATTTGATTGAGATATGGTTTAAGTCTTTGTGCTTTGGCAGGAGAAATGCATTCGCATAAAATCTTCTTATGCTTAAAAGTCTTGAATATATAGTCTATTGTTTCTTGAATTAGATTTGTGTCTATAGCTATATATTCATATCCTTCTATTATCGGCTTTAAAGATTCTAGGTATTCAGGACTTAAATCGGAGATGATTCTGTTATCGCATAAGGCTAAAGCCATATCGTGATTTGAATCGTTTATAGCTATATACGTAGAAGTTGGTAAGTTAGATTTAGGGCAATAGACATTCATTCCTAAATTTGCTAAACCTTTCTTCATCTTGATTCCTAAATCATCTTCACCTATAGCTGTTATAAAAGGGCAGTAATTTCCTAAGAAAGCTAAGTTCTCAGCAACATTTCTCATGACTCCACCGAATGAAACAGCTAAAGTTCCTATGTTTGAAACACCAGGAATAAGTTTATCTCTAGAATCTCCGATATAGTCGATATTTGATCCACCGATCAATATGAGTTTCTTGTTGGACATGAGAAATTACTTAAGCTTTGAATATTCAGCTGCTATTTGAGCACCGAGCTTAGCGTTGTTCAAAACTAAATGAATGTTGGCTTCCAAAGATTCACCACCAGTCAATTCGACAATTCTCCTGAGTAAGAAAGGAGTCTCATCCTTTCCATGGATTCCTAAGGCTTCCATTTCTTGTTGAGCCTTATCAATAGCTTTGTCTATAATCTTTTCATCCATAGAATACTCTTCTGGAATAGGATTGCAAATCAAAGCTCCACCATCTAGTTTGTATTCTCTCTTAGCCTTTACTATTTTTGCTATTTCCAAAGGTGATTTAGCATTGTAATCAGGCTTGTATGTGCTAGTTCTTGTATAGAAGCGAGGCAATGTTTCGCTTTGATAAGAGATTACAGGAACACCTTTTGTTTCCAAATATTCCAAAGTTAAAGGCAAGTCCAATATAGCTTTAGGTCCAGCACAAATGACTGTGACATTTGTCTTTCCTAATTCATCTAAGTCAGCACTTATATCAAAAGTCTTTGTTGCACCTCTTTGACATCCACCTATTCCACCTGTGACAAAGAAATTGATTCCAGCCAAATTTGCAAAAATCATAGTAGCAGAAACGGTGGTTGCACCCCATAATTTCATAGCGGTGACGATAGGAATATCTCTTCTAGAGACTTTGATAATTCCTTTCTTCTTTCCAAATTCTTCGATTTCATCAGGTGTCATACCGATGATGGGCTCACCTTCAATGATTCCTATAGTGGCGGGAACTGCACCATTATCTCTTACAGTTTTTTCTACAGCCAAAGCACATTCGACATTTCTTGGATATGGCATTCCATGAGAAATGATAGTAGATTCTAAAGCGACAACAGGTTTTCCTTCTTGGATAGCCTTCAAAACCTCAGGGTTGATTTTCATTTTAAAGCCTCTCTTTTTTCCAAAAGAGAATTATAAATAAAAGGAAGTATTTATTCTATATAAGAATAGATTTTGAAAGTCTTTTTTAAAAATACAAACTAATTATTATTCTTCTTAACCAAACAATCAGCACATGTACAGTAAAGAACAGTTCTTTTGTAGTCGAGTTCACAACCGTGTTCTTGTTGAACATGATCATAGAATGTTTCTAGTTGTGTGCATTTTAAAGGAATTATCTTTCCACACTCCAAACAGACCATTCTTCCGTTTGAATATCCAACTTCATCTAAAACGATATAACGAAACAAGGATTTCTTTCCGTCAGATGATGATATTCTTGCTACTTTTCCTTCTTCTGCTAATTTATCTAAGAATCTATATACCGTGGGGTATGAGATATGAATGTCTAGTTTTTCTAAATCACTTATCAAATCACTGACTGATTGGAATTCGTTCTTCTTACTTTTGAGGACTTCTAATAATAGTCTTTTTTGTTTTGTAGTATATGAAGCCATAATAGTCCTCCTTTCTTTTCTCTTATTATACGAAAATTTATATCAAGCGTTAAACATTATAATAAATGAAAGACAAAAATGAATGGAAAATTAGTCTTTTATAAGCGTTATACAAGTTGCAAAAAACATAGATAACCACTATATTTTTCTTGCATTTATTTTTAATAATTGCTATTCTAACAATAGAGGTGAAAAGAAAATGGTCACAAAAGATTTAATCGATGATGTAGCTTCAAAAGCTCGTCTTTCTAAAAAAGAAGCTGAAGCAGCTATCAATGCTGTATTTGCCGGTATTACTGACGGACTTATCAACGATCCTGAACATAAGGTTCTTGTCTCTGGATTTGGAATTTTTGAAGTAAAAGAGACCAAAGCCAGAAAAGGCGTTAATCCTGCAACTCAAGAAGCGATTGAGATTCCTTCATCCAAGAGAGTTTCTTTCCGTGTCTCTAAGACTCTCAAAGAAGCAGTTAAGTAATTTAAGTAAAATAAAAAAGAGCCAAATGGCTCTTTTTTAGTCTTGTTTTTATTTGTCTTCTAATTTCATTTGCTGCTCGTCATGTTTCTTTTGATACATATAAAGAGCAAATGAGATAGCAAATCCAACAATCAATAAGCCGATTCCTAAGGATAAATCAATAGGCATAGAGACAGCGTTTGGATAATTTGTACTTTTGTCTACTACACCAGCCCAAATCTGATAAACCTCATATACATCGCTGTTGAAGAAGATCGATACGATTGCTCCAGCAGACAAACCTACAATAGCGAAGAAAGTTGTTTTTCTAGATTTTTCAAATAATTTATTTAAAAATTTTGAAGTTAAGAATAACCCAACTAAGAATCCAACAATCAATGCTGCATATATTCCAAAGATTTTAGGATTTTGTTTCCAATACTCTAGATGGAATGAACCCATCAAAGCATTAAAGTATCCTATCATCATCAAGAAAGCTGAGGCTGATAGTCCAGGAACTACTTGAGTTATACTAACGACAAATCCTATGACTAAGAATACTATATACTCCCACCATTCTATTGTAGCAAAGGCGGTTCCATCATTTCCGTTTCCAGTCAATAGTGTCACACAGACTGATAACACGATAGGAATTAGGAATCCAATTATCAACAATGAGATTCTAAGAGGTGTTTTCTTCTCACCTTTTATTTCATCGCTGACAGCAGGGAAAGCACCTATCATCAAACCGGCAAACAAGCAAATGATAGCAAAAGGAATGTAATTCAATGCTGCTTGTACTCCAAAAAATCCACCGATGAATCCTATGATTGCTCCTATGACAACAGGAAGCAAATACAAGAAGCAATTCTTAAATTTTTTGAATAGATTCGATACAGCATTCAACAACTTGTCGTAAATTTTAAAGATAATTGTTATTGTGGCGCCGGATATTCCAGGAACAATAACAGCTAATCCAACAAAGAATCCAACCAAACAGTTTTTTAACCACTCCTTGGTATTTTTGGGAGGGGCAATCTGAGTTTCAACTTCAGATGTCTGATCTTCTGGCTTTTTTTTATTTTCCATACAATTCATTGACCTCTTTTTTGAACAACAAAGTAGTTTATATAATTCTTATAAAGACTTTTCAACTATAATTAACTATATTCATTCATAACCAAGGAGGCATTTATGGAACTAAATTTTAAAGATTTGAACTGGAGATCCATATTTTTGAAGAGATATAAGGGACTTGGACTCACAGAGAGCGATGCCATGGTTATTTTGATGGCTGATGAAGTGATGCAGATGGATGGGGAAATACCAGTTACGGCTGACGCATTATCACAGTATATGTCTTTATCCAAAGAAACTATTGATGATTGTTTATTGAGATTGATGGACAAGAAGTATGTCGCATATAGCCCTAAAGGAGATTTAACTTTACAGCCTCTTTTTAGTAAATTGTTCGATGATTTCAAAAAAGATATAGTCTTATCTTCTGATTCTCGCTCTCAAAAGAAAATTGATGATGCTTATGCCTTCTTCCAAAAAGAGATGGGAAGACCATTGACACCATTGGAAGTCGATAAGATAAATGGATGGTTAGGTGAAGGGGCTACTGTATCTATGATGCAGGAAGCATATGCAAATATTCAATCTAAGCAAAAAAGAGTTACTTTTCCTAGATTAGAAAAAGAAATTTTGCGTTTAGAAAAAGAAAAAGATATTAATAAAGAAGGTTATACTGCAAGGGATGATGCGCATAGATCTAATGAGTTACCTAAGATTATCTCTCACGATTGGTTGAACGATGACTAGACAAGAAAAAGCAGATCAGGTAAAGAATTTCTTAGATGATAGATTTGGTCTTGTCGATTGTTTTTTAAAGCATAAGACAGATCAGGAGTTTTTGATTGCAGTTATGCTTTCTGCTCAGTCTAACGACAAGTCAGTCAATAAAGTGACTCCGATATTATTTGATAAGTATAAAGACTTAGCTGCTTTATCTAAAGCCAACGTCGATGATGTCATCAGTATTATCAAACCGGTAGGATTAGCAAAAACCAAAGCTAGTCACATAATTGAAACATCTAAAATTATTGTCGATAAATATGATGGTCAAATTCCAAAAGATAGAGATGTTTTGATGACACTTCCTGGTGTTGGATTTAAAACATCGGGAGTGGTCTTAGGTGAGTTATATAATTTTCCTTATCTACCAGTGGATACACATGTAGAAAGAGTATCTAAGTTTTTAGGCCTTGTCGATAAAGATTTAAGACCAGAACAAATAGAATTAAAATTAGAAAAGTTATTTAAAAATAGCTGTCTAATCAATACTCATAGACAGTTGATAATGTTAGGTAGAACGATATTGACAGCTAAGAATCCAAAGTTAGATGAACTACCTTTCCCTTGGATTAAGAAGAGTTAGAGTTTTGGATTATCCGGATCTAATTGAGAATTAAAATAAGCTTTATCTATAGCATCCAATATATAAAGTCTAGGTGTAAAACCTTGTTTGATTAGAATTCCGTTTTCTATAAAGAAATCCCTTTTAAATCCTTGATGGGATTTTTCTTTTAATATTCTATCTACTATGAAATGCGCATCTAACAAATAAACTTCGTTTCTTTGAGTGAATGATACGACAAAAAAGCCTATTCCACCTAGTTTTAAGACTAAATCTAGATGAGTCACTTGTTGAGGTCTTATGTTTTGAAAGTGAAGAGTGTCTTCCTTAGTCTCTTTGCATTCGAAATCGATGTATTTAGATCGATAAACTCCAACAAAATCAGTTGTTGATTTTTGATCAAAATGAGCCTCGATAATCTTGTTTGGATTAGACTTGTCAACTTTATATACTCTAATAGGAGTTGGTCTTTTATAAATAGAAGCTATTCCAAGATTTCTATAATAGTCACAGGATTTGATTACATCGTTTTCCAAATGCATTCCCATGTTGGCTCTATCAGCTAGACCATTTCTTTTTCTTTTGATGATTCCTTCTTTTTTCTCATCTTTTACAACTTCTTCATAAGTCTTTCCGTTAGGATATTTGATCGTCATGATAAGTAATCCTCAATGGCTTTGTTGAAATCTTTGGAAGATACATCTTTTCCATTACACAAATCATCTATAAATGGCTTGGATATAATGAAGAAATCTTTTGAAGTTAGAAGATTCTTTTTGAATTCGCGCAATGTTATATCAGGTCTTTTTATCACTTGAATGAATAGATTCATTAAGTTTTCAGCATCATACAAAGGATCGTGTGCGTGCTGTAAATTCTTGGCTTCATAAATTTCTAGAAGCTTAGGTTGTGAGAATGTCATATGTCTTTCGTCATGAACGAATCTAGAGACGAATGCCTGCATGTCGAACCAGTTTCTTTTTATATGATCATAAAAGTCTTGACATAATTGATCGTTGGCTCTTATCTTGGATTGATAGAGCATATTTAAGTCTTGGTTTCCGAAAGTAATATATACTTTCTTTCCAGTGCATTTAGTGAATGTCATAAGTTCGACTAATGCTTTATGGAAGGTGATACCTTCTGTCTTCAATCTATCGTCAGTTATACCGGTCAGAATAGTGACAACACCACCTACAGGACTTTGAGGTTTTATCAATCTCTTGAAAACCTGAATCTTTTTTCCTGGCAAAGGCAATAAATCGGGTCCACAAAAATACTTGCATGCTCCTATTGCAATAGTTTCATGTGATAATTGAGTTCCTTCTAAATCTAGAAAGACTAATTCTCTGGGTTCTCCGATTTCTTCTTTTAAAAGGCGCATAAAAATCCTTAAGATAATTTCCAAATATCTTCTATTTTGTCTTCTTCAACTTTTGGTGGCTCGTATTGTTTTGCTATTTCATCAGTCTTTTTCAATATGTTCATCAAATGCATACCTTCGGAAGGCCCTAATGACTTAAGCCACATTGTGAATACTTCTACAATAGCATCTGTTTCCTTTCTGTATTTTTCCAATCCAGCTGGTGTAATCTTTACGAAAACTTGTCTTCTATTAGTTTTATCAGTCTCTCTAGTAATCAATCCTTCCTTCTCCATATTTCTAAGGTTCGCTGCTACATTAGGTCTGGATAAATTCAATTCACTAGAGATGTCCGAAGGATGACATAATCCTCCTGAATTGACTAGAAGCAATAATATTCTTCCATCTGATTTGATGAAATTAATAAGAGAATTGAACATTCCATGATTGTAGATGTCTAAGAGGTAAGAAAAGAATGCAAATATATCCTTATCTACTCCATCAAGTCTTTTTAAAGCGGGAGAATTTTCGATGGATTTTTCTTTTTTGTTGTCCATTTTGTTTTATCCTTTCCTGTCGTTTATCAAAAGACACAGATTATTATTTTAATAATAATTCAAAGATTGAATTATTTCAACTTTTGAGGTTGGTTATGGCTATAAAAATACTTTCAAAATGGGTGCTTTCTATAAATATTAATATTTAATCTTATTTATATATTGTATTTTTTGCTATTTTATGGTATTTTCACCAAGCATGTCCAAAGCTACATGCAATGCACACGAATATGGATTTTGCCGACTAGTCCTTAAAATGCAGGACTTATACGAATCTTATAAGTCTGTTACACAAACATTCTAGACCTTACATAGAAATTGTATTAATGCGTTTTCTGGGTTGGCAGTACGGAAGTATTCGGAGGTATAACAAAAAATGGAGGGTTTTTAAAAACCATGAGTGAAGAAGTTAAAGTAGAAGCTCCAGTCGAGTCTGCACCCGCTGCTGAGCAACCCAAAGCTGATTTGATGTCAAAGACTATCCACAAGGATAGTGATCCTGTTGTTTCTGTTAAGGAACTCATTGCCGTCGGTGCCCATTATGGTCACCAAGCACGTCGCTGGAATCCTGACATGAAGCCTTACATCTATGGTAAGAAGAACAACTTGCACATCATCGATTTGAACAAGTCTGTTGATTTGATTCAAAAGGCTTATGTGGCTCTTAAGAAGATTGTTGAACAAGGTGGAAAGGTTCTCTTCGTTGGAACTAAGCCTGTCGCTAAGGAAACTGTCTTGAATGAGGCTACTCGTTCTGGCTGCTTCTATGTCAACAATCGTTGGTTGGGTGGAACCTTGACTAACTTCGATACCATATACAAACGCATCAAGCTCTTGAAGGAACTCGATGAAGCTACTGAGAGTGGACAACTCGACAAGCTTTCCAAGAAGGATGCTATTGCCAAGGGCAAGGAACGTGATCGCTTGAGCTCACTTCTCGGTGGTATCAAGGAAATGAGAAAGAGACCTGACGCTATCGTCGTGGTCGATTCTAACTGGGAGCACAACGCTGTCCATGAAGCCAAGTTGCTCCACATTCACACCTTTGGACTCATCGATACTAACTGTGAGCCTTCAGATGTAGAATTCCCTATTCCTGTGAACGTTGATGGACCTGAGTCTGTCAAGCTCATCATTGGATTACTCGCCGATGCCGTTGTCGCTGCTAAGGGTGGAGAAGCTGCCTATGCTTACCAAGCCGATGCTGCTGATGCCGGAAATATGGAGAGCTTCATCCCTGAGGATTTGAGCAAGTATCAATTCAGCCAGGACGATTTGAAGGTTGTCCACGCTAAGATTCGTGAAGATATCTTCGCTGCTAAGCGTAAGGGCAAGAAGCGTCGTAAGAAAGCTAGCAAGAAGTTTGTAAAGCGTCCTAATGGTGGGAATCATGGACCTAAGGATGAAAATCGTGGAGAGAAGGCTCAAGAGGCTCCTAAGGCCACTGAAGCCGCTCCTAGCGAGAAGACTGAAGCTAAGCCTGCAACTGAGGAGACTAAATAACCGTGTCATCTGCACAAATCGAATTAATTAAGCAGCTCAGAGACCGCACTGGTGCCGGACTCATGGACTGCAAAAAGGCTATTGTCGCTTGCGAGAATGATGTCGAGAAGGCTATTGTCTGGCTTCGTGAGAAGGGCTTGAGCAAGGTTGCTAAGAAGGCCAACCGTGTTGCAGCCGAAGGAAAGAGCTGGATTGAAGAGTCTGGTGATGATGCCGTTATCTTCGAAGTCAACTCCGAGACTGACTTTGTCTCTGAATCACCTGCTTTCGGTGATTTGGTCAAAGAGATTGGAAAAGTTTTGATTGAAAAGAAACCCGCCACTTTGGAAGAAGCTACTGAAATGGTTTCTAGCATTTGTGCTGACGGAACCATGCGTATGGGTGAGAAGATAGTTCTCCGCCGCTTGAAGTGGATTCACAAGAGTGCCGGTGAGAACATCGGAACCTACATCCATATGAAGGGTAAGATTGCAGTTGCTGTTGTATTGAAGGGTGGCGATAAAGCTTTTGCTGATGATATCGCTGTTTCTCTTTGCTCCAGTCTTCCTACCTACATTTTCGAGTCAGAGATTCCTGCCGAAGTTGTAAAGAAGGAAACTGAAATTGAAATCGAAGCCTCCAAAGCTGATCCTAAGTTTGCTAGCAAACCTCAAGCAATCCAAGAAAAGATTGTCGAGGGACGTGTTAGAAAGAACCTCAACTCTCAAGTCTTCGTCGATCAAGAATTCATCTTGGATACTTCCAAGGTTGTAGGACAAGTCTTGAAAGAGCATGGAGCTGAAATCGTCTCTACAGTTCGTTTCACCACTGGTGAAGGAATTGAAAAGGCTCAATCCGACTTTGCTGCCGAAGTTGCTGCACAACTCAACAACAAGTAATTTATTGAATTTGTAACAAGGCACGCCTATGTGTGCCTTGTTTTTTGAAAGAGGGTTATATGGAAATAAAATATAAACGTGTATTGCTTAAAATCTCTGGCGAAGCTTTGGAAGACAGTGAGAATCATTCGATATTCTCAAAAGAGAAGATGGTAGGAATAGCTGAACAAGTTAGAATTTTTCACTCTGCTGGGGTTCAGGTCTGTCTTGTTGTCGGGGCTGGAAATATCTGGAGAGGAAAATTGGCCGGATTATTAGGCTTAAATCCAGCTCAAGCAGATGATATGGGAATGATGGGTACAGTCATTAATGGATTAGGACTTAAGGGTGTATTAGAAAACAACGGATTGAAAGCACATGTTTTCTCTTCTATTCAAGTCGACAAATTTTGTGACTACTTTACACAAAGAGATGCTTTGAGAGCTTTGGACAATGGTGAAGTATGTATCTTTGTGGGTGGAACAGGAAATCCTTTCTTCACAACTGATTCATGTGCAGCTTTGAGAGCTTTAGAGACTAGTTGTGACGTCATCTTGATGGCAAAGAATGGTGTTGATGGAGTCTACACTGCTGATCCTAAGACTGATAAGTCGGCTAAGTTGATCAAGACTATAACTTATCATGAGATTCTTGATAAGAAATTGAAGGTCATGGATGCTACTGCTGCTGGATTATTGGAGGATTCCAATATTCAAATCAGGGTGTTCGAAATGAAACCAGAGAATTTTTTAAAGGTCATCACTGGTGATTCTATGGGAACATTGATCACAAAATAAGCAATTTAATTACTTTTATTTGTGCTAATAATAGATACCTTTGTATCACTTATAAGTTTTTATTATATATTTCTATAGTAAGGAGAAATAATTATGGAAGAAAAAGAAGTATTGGATTCAGTTAAAACTGAAATGAATGAAGCTATCAATAAGCTTAAAGGATCTTTGGCTACCTTGAGAGCAGGTGCAGTCAATCCTAACATCTTAGATAAGATCCGTGTCGATTATTATGGAGAAATGACTCCTATCAAGACTTTGGCAGCAGTTAGAGTTGAAGGTGGAACAGCCTTGGTTTTAAAGGTTTTCGATCCTTCTTCAGTAAAGTCTATCGAAGCTGCAATAGGAACATCAAACTTGGGTGTGAATCCTAATGTCAAAGGAAATGAGATTCGTCTTAATTTCCCACCCCTCTCTGGTGATCGTCGTAAGGAAATCATCAAGGAAGCTAAAGGATATTGTGACGATAATAAAGTCACAATCCGTGCTATTAGAAAGAATTGGATTGATAAGGTAAAGAAATCCGAAGAGTTCTCTGAGGATTTAGAGAAGCGCATCGATGCTGCTATTCAAAAGGAACACGATGCTGCTATCAAGACTATCGACTCCTTATACAAGGGTAAGGAACAGGAGCTCTCTAATATCTAGTGTCTGACAAAGATACAAAAAGTTTGAAGCATATTCTTTTTATTATGGATGGAAATGGCCGTTGGGCCAAGAAGAGATTGTTGCCTCGAACTGCAGGACATTTGGCAGGAGTAAAACGCATCAAAGAAATAGTTGATGAGTGTTTTTTGACCTATCAAATTCCATATGTTTCATTGTTTTGCTTCTCTAGTGAGAACTGGAATAGACCTGAAGCTGAAGTTTCCACTCTATTCAAATTATTAAAAGAATTCTTTTCTTCAAACATTGAAGATTTTAAATCTAAGGGTGTGAAGATTAGAGTTGTTGGAGACCTGGCCGATAAAAGAATACCGACTGATATTCTTAATACTATCAATGAAGCTATGAAAGAGACAAAAGAATTGAATAAGTACAACTTTACTGTCTTATTCAATTATGGTGGAAGACAAGATGTGGTTCAAGCTACTAAGAGATTTGCTTCTCTATATAAAGAAGGAAAAGTAGAATTGGATTCTTTGAATGTTAAATCATTCGAAGATTATCTTTGGACTAAAGATTTGCCAGATGTCGATTTAATGGTTAGAACCTCTGGCGAGTTGAGAGTATCTAATTGTTATTTATATCAATTAGCTTATGCTGAAATGGAATTTCCAAAGACTTATTGGCCTGATTATTCGGTGAAATCATTGAAGGAATCCTTGGATGATTTCTACGGAAGAAATAGACGTTTCGGAGCAATAAAAGAATGAAAAAGTTATCGAAAAATACTGAACATTCAATGATTGTGAGAATAATCACTGGATTGATTTTAGGTTTAGTCTTGGGACCGGCTGGAATATTTGGTGGATGGTATCTGTTGGCAGTATCATTTGTTTTAGTTTTCTTTGCCGCCTATGAGATATTAGCTTTGCCTGGAAAAAAGCATTATAGTAATTTCATATGGGTTTGGACTTATGTTTGGATGTATGCAATGATTTATTGGGTCTTCTTTAAAGAAGAAAATATAAGGAATGAATTATTTGCTGGCAACTTTTTCTCATTGAATAAAATTTATATCAGTATTTTCTCACTAGTCATTTATTTAATAGGTTTGTTTTGCTTCTCATTCTTATATGAAACGTTTAGACTGGATGATGTTTTCTACTTGTTTACTATGGTCTTCATAGTATCGCTAGGATTCTATTCGATTATGTATTTAAGATATTATCCAACTGCTTTCTTAGATAAGACGGATCCTGCTGATATCACATTGACTTATAACTGGTCTATATCTTCTTCTATGTTGCTGTGGTTTTGTTTGTTTGGCGTTTGGTGTAGCGATATAGGAGCTTACTTTGTCGGTGTTTTATTCGGTAAGCATCCAATGAATCCTAGAGTATCTCCCCATAAAACATGGGAAGGATTCTTTGGTGGAGTTGCTTTTTCAATGATATTCACTTTGAGTTTCTCAGCGATATCGTGGTATTGTTTTAAAACTCCTTTGATCAAAACTGGTGGAGAAGCTCCTTTGGATGGATTGAGCTTTGAAAGCCAAAGTGGTTGGGGTTGGGGCTACATCTTACTCTTGTCTGTAATTATTCCTATTATGGATAATATAGGTGGATTTATCTTCTCGGCAGTTAAAAGACATTTCAATGTTAAAGATTGGGGCTTTATTTTACCTGGTCATGGTGGCATAATTGATAGGTTTGATTCCATATTCGTCACCTGTTCTGTAGTAGCTATCTTGATATCATTTATTACTAATGGTTGGACATTCTTACAGCATTAATAACTGAATATAGGATTATTTAAAACTTAAAGGAAAAGAAAATTAAAGTATGGCAAAAAAGATTGTTTTATTAGGAGCGACTGGTTCTATAGGAACTCAGGCTTTGAGCTTGTTGAAAGATAATAGTGAATATGAGCTCGTAGGAATTACAGCCAACAAGAATGTTGATAAGTTGGTGGAGATAGTCAAAGAATTTCCAACTATAAAATTTGTTGGAATTGTTGCTGATTCTAAAGCTAAAGTTTTGAAAGAAGCTTTACCTGAAGTTGAAGTTTTGTCTGGTAAATCTATAAACTTAACTATAATTGATAAGGCTAATCCTGATGTTGTCTTGAATTCAATTTTAGGATTTGATGGATTCTTACCTTCACTTCATGCTTTGAAGAAGGACAAGATTCTTTTGTTAGCTAACAAAGAAACTTTGGTCGTGGGTGGAAACTTTATCAATGAGGTATTAGCTCAAGGTCATGGAAAGTTGATTCCTATCGATTCTGAGCATGTAGCAGTTGCTAAATGTTTAGCTGAAGTTCCCCAAGACAAGAAAGTCAAAGAATTGTTTATCACAGCTTCTGGCGGTGCCTTGAGAGACTATCCTACTAAGGCCATCGGAACAGCTCCTATTCAAGCGGTGTTAGCTCATCCTACATGGAAGATGGGACCAAAGATCACTGTAGATAGTGCTACTATGGTGAATAAAGCATATGAAGTTATCGAAGCTTCTATGTTGTTCCATTATCCTTTGAAGGATATCAAGGCTGTTATCAATAGAGAATCTTTGATTCATGGTGGTGTTGTTTTAGAAGACGGAACTTCTATTTATGAATATTCTCCTAATACTATGCTCACACCTATCAAATATGCTTTGAGTCTTGGAACTGAGAAACGTCATGAATTGACTGACGAAGATAAAGAAGTGGTCAAGAATTTAAAGACTGAGGATATTGATAAGAACAGATATCCTATGTTCACATTCATTTTATCATTGGTCGGAAAATATCCTTCTCGTGCAGCAATTGTTGTAAATGCTGTGGATGAAGAAGCTGTAAATGCTTATTTAAACGGAGAGATTCGTTTCGGCGATGTCGAGACAATATTGAGAAAAGTTTCTTCTAGTGTCACTAGAGATAGCGATAACCCCAAGGAATTGAAAGATGTCTTGGATTTGGATGAAAAAGCTAGAGATGCAGCAGATAAGATTATCACTCTTTACGCTAATGCTTTGAAAGCTGGAAACAATCCTTCCGATATAGTAGCTAAACCTATTCGTGATGCTAATAGAAAACACGAAGAAGAAATCAAGGATGAGGTCGAGAAGAGAAAGGCCAAAAAGGCTTCTCGTTGGAGAAACGATCCTAAGAAAAAAGCCTTGCTCAAAGAACATGAAGCTGAGAAAGCTAAGAAAGAAAAGCAAGGATATCCTAGAAATGCCAAGGATGCGGTCAAGGAAAAGAAAGTCTATGTTAAGAGAGAGGACAAGAAGATTGATGATCGTAAGAAGGATGTTCAATCTTTCGGAGACTACATGGACAAGAAGAAGGATGATCATCAAGACTTCGGTAGAAGTGGAATCCGTGGAAAGAGACCTTATCGTAACACTCATGAAGTGAATACTTTCCATAAGAAGAGTGATCATTATGATCACGAGAAGAAATTCAATGGTGATCATAAGGATAGAGATGATAGACATTCGAAATTTGGTGGACACTCATTCCATAAGTCTAATGGAGGATTCCATTCAAGATCTAATGACTCTTATAAACCCAGTGGTGAATTCCATAAATCCTATAGGACTCATTCAGAAGGTGACAACAAGGAAAAGAAATCTTATTCGTCTAAAAAGCCATCATTTGGCCATTCATCCTTCAAAGGTGGGGAAAGACATTCATCATATAGAGGAAAGCCTTCATTTGGTGGAGACAAGAAGTCTTCTTATCGTGGTGGACACTTCGACAAAGCTCGTCAAGATAAACCACAAGGAGCTACCAAGAAGAGAACATTCCATACTGGAAGAAAGAACTTCAACCGCGGTAGATAATAAGTCAATTATTTGTATGAGATAAAAAGGAGGCAATTATGCAAATATTCATTAGTATCATAGTTTTCGTACTCGGGCTATGCTTTGTCATTTGCCTTCATGAGCTTGGCCATCTTTCGATGGCTAAGCTTTTTAAAGTTTATTGTGAAGAATATTCTATAGGATTTGGACCTAAAATCGTATCTATAAATCCCAAAGACAAAACTACAGGAAAACCACTATGGGAAACCACGGTCAATATTCGCTGTATTCCTTTAGGAGGATATGTTGCAATGGTCGGAGAAAGCGATGATGCTGCTTTGACTGAAGCTGGTATTCCACCAGTTCCAAAGGAAAGAACCTTCAGTGGTGTGAATCATGGAAAACAAGCAATTATCATGATTGCTGGAATCGTGATGAATGTCATCCTTTCTTTCTTCCTTTGCTTCATAGCTGATGCCTTTTGCCCACAACAGGATGTTTATACAAATAGAATTACTGTCGCCTCTGGCTCATATTTAGCTATTAGCGGTCTAACTGCAGGTACTAGGATCGTATCAATAAAGAAAGCATATCCTGATGATGTTCTCATCTATGACGGATTGGGAAATCAATGGACTGATGAAAAGATATTTAACCTTTCAGATAAAGATAAAGCAGCTATCGAACAGTCAAAGAATAGAACTTTCAATACTGTAGATACATACTTTGATATTTCTAATGCGATGCTAGATGAAGTCTATTATAGAAATGAATCTGGCAAGTATTATGAGCCTGTTGTATCAGTCGGTGATTCTCAAACTCATTTGTATTTATATCCTAATAAGGATAGTAAAGAAATGACAGTGACTATTACTTATGCCGATATGTATTCGACTAAGAATGATGATGGGTCATACGATGGTTCTAAGGTTATTGAAGTGAAAGTGAAGCCTGAGTTGATCGATGCGACCAAAGGTTTGTACCATTATGAAGCTTTGGGTATATCGCCTTATATGTCTTATTCACCTAAGCCATATAACAGAAATAGTTTCATAGATGGAGAAGGAACTCCAACTATAACTGGTCAGTCATTTGCTAGAGCTTTAGGTCAAGCTTTTTATGATCAAGGCAATGGAATAGTTCAAACATTCCAAGCTATAGGTGGATTATTTACTCCATCAGGATGGCAGAATGTCGGTGGAATTGTTTCTATGTTTAGAACTACAGAGCAAGCTGTGTCTATTGGTCCCTTCTATGTATTCTACCTATGGGGTTTGATTTCAGTCAATATTGCGATTATGAACTTGATTCCATTCCCGGGTTTGGATGGATGGCAGTTACTATTGTGTATCATTGAATCTATTACTAAGAAACCAGCAAATAAGAAATTTAAGTCTTATGCTTCGATGATTGGATTAGGCGTTTTATTAGTCCTTGGAGTTGTGCTGATCGTATTAGATATAATTAGATGGGTTGGATAACAAGTGTTGAATAAAAAAAGACTAGTCTCGAAATAAAAGACTAGTCTTTTTGATTTATGTTTATATTGATTGAGAATAGAAATGTTTTTGCTATAAATTTCAATTATATCTGCTGTTATAGATGCTGGATTTTTAATGATATTGTCAAATGAAAAATTATCAAATTCAGAATGTAAATAATTTAAATCTTTATTGTGTTTTTTCAATTTCTGACAATAGTGAATTCCACTCATTAAATATTTTTCTCGCTTGGCAGGATACTTTTAACCTATTTAAAATATCTCTTTGTTTATCGCTTAATTGTATTTCTATTATTGAATCTCTTTGCAATTCCTTTTTTAAACTCCATATGTATGGCTTTAAATAATATTTAAATTTTAATTTGTAAAAAAATATGAATTTCATTTTTTAAAGAGATAATGTTCTTTATTATTATAAGAAAAAAAGATTGAAATAAAAATGCCAAGCTCAATCTTGGCATATTGTTATCTTATTATGTATTCTATTTCAAATTGATAGTCATAGAATATAGCAACACAGCATATTTGCTATGACCTGTCACTTTGAAAAATGAAAATCCTTCAGGAATTGTATATGTATATGTTGTTTTATCAGTTATCACAGGTTTTATTTCAGTCCCATTGTTATCGGCTGATAGAATCGAAGATGAGGCATATAAAGAAGGATAACCTACATAATCACCTTTTGTAGTTACGTCGACATTTAATACTACTGTAGATAAGTTCATCGCAGTCGAATTGAATAAGTAGGAATTGCTCTTTGATAAATTCCTAAATTGAATTTCACCATTATTATTCATTATATAGTCATATTTGAATGTGTATCCGCTAATAGTCAAATCCGATTCAAATCCGGGATACTTTGCATCAAAATTATTTGCGTCGATTGTAATTGTCTTTATTGTTGTGTCTGGAGTTGATGGAGTGTCGGGATCAGTAGTGCTCGATTCATACTTCATTATATCGAGGAAGAACACTGAATTATCACATCCGAAGCTGAGCAGGAATCCTTTTTCTTCACTTTCGGCATAAGGATAATATCCATCTTGAACTGTGACTGTATATCCTAAAGCTTTCAAAGCATTGGAATAATTAGTATCCATTTGACTATCAGTTATAGAAGAATCTATTGTTCCATAAACGACAAACTCACTTGATGATTCGCTTTTGGAAGTATATCCGTAATAAGATTCATCGCTCGCTATATCGAATGGTGGAATTTGATTGTTTGTAACTGATGTCAAATTAAAGAATGTTGCTATATCAGCATAAGGGAATGAAGAATATTCTGTCACGTTGCTATCAGTATTGGATTCGACCCAAGAATATATTTCAAAGCCATAGTCAGCTGAATAACCTATTTGCAATACTATAAGATTTGTATCATCGTAACTGTATGCATAGAGATCATATCCATCTTGTGTCGAATCATATGTATATTCTTCATCTTCCACCTTACTTTTATATGCACTTGTTAAATCGCCACAATTCATATCATGAGTGTAGAAGAAAATTCCAGAGTCATCCTTTTCGAGTGAGGATTCACGATTGTCAGTTAGACCATCAGCGAAAGGAATAGCGAAATCGAACCCGAATGCTTGTTTCATTATTTCTTTTTCTGATGCGTACCAAGCTGAACTTGCATCATCTTTTTTATTAGATGATGTTGTAGTGTCTTTCTTGTCAGTATTGACCGATGGGGCTGAAGGTTTGTTTGTCGAGTTGTCTGTGACTTGATTTGAAGGTGCAGTAGGATTAGAAGTAGAATCACCACAAGATGTCAAGAAAAAAGTGGTAGATAATAGAGCTAAGGCTAGTAATTTGAATTTTGATTGCATTGATAATTTCTCCCGTATATATAATTTTAAAATGTTTGTTAGAAATAAAAAATAGATAACCGTATTATTGATAGCGATTATCTATTAAGCATGTTTTATTTCTTCTTTTTGCTGTTATTTTTCTTCTTAGTGTTATTGTTTTTGCTGGATGGTTTTTTGGATGATTTCTTCTTTCCTTTTTTAGCAAATACAATAGAAAGAACGATTATTAATACTAAGACGATAACTATAGCAATTATTATTCCGATAGTAATTCCTATGTTTTCAGAATTAAAGTAGACTGATGGAGTTACTTCAATGTTGAATTCACCTAATTTCCTGGCAGATTTATCTACTAACACTGAGATTGTTGTAGTTCCAAATCCTACTGCTTCTATAGTGTTGTCATTTGAGATTTTAGCTATGTTATCATCGCCAGATTTTAGTACGATTTTTTCTTCAGGGAATAGATTGTCAACCTTAATATCTAATTTGTATGAAGTTGAATTTCCTATTACTGGAGCTAATTGAATATTTTTTGGTAAATCAGTTTTTAATACAGCATCGTTCCAAATTATTATCTTAGTATCGACGTGATTTATAATTCCGTCTTCAGTAGTTTCATCTATTTTTATAGTAGTTCCTTCTTTACATTCTTTTAATGCCTTGAATGTCTTATTGTCATCAGACATAGATAAGTAATTGGAGTCAAAACTGATTTTGATAGTCGATTTAGCCGAATATGTAACTGGTAATGTTAAAGTGTCACTTGTATGCAAATTATATGAATCTTTGAGGCTAGAGAAATCTGATGTCGTTTTATAAGTATCAGGTGCGTATGCTCTTCTGGCCCATTCAGGATGATCTATGAATGGATTTCTGTTGTTTTGAACATTGTTATAGATAAGATTGTTTCTATGTATTTCATAATTACTTACAGGATCTAATTCATTCCATTTAAGGAAATCAGATAAATGTTGATGAACTCCATGGAAATGATCGTTGTCATCCTTTTGTGTTTTGTCATCTGTCAATAAGAGGTAAGGCTCACTTCTAGTGTTAGTCTCTTGTTTATTAGAGTATCTAACGCCCATATAAAGTAAAGCCCTAGCTATATCGCCTTTATATTGATCAGTTGGTTCGAATGTATCATCACCATCTTTATCTTTTCCAGACCATCCACTTAAATCAGTAGTACCATCAGCGTAATAACAATAGACTTCGCTATATGGTTTATCTCTGTCTATGTATCCGTAGTAGTTGTTATTGTGTATGTTATTTGTATGATGATCAGCTGCTAACAAATGATGAAGGTCTGTTCCAGCTCCAGCTTCAGGATCTCCGCTAGGTGAGAAACCATGGCTTTTGGCCCATATATGTTCTTTATCTTCTTGAATATTTTTATTTGGCTTTTTCTTATTGTCAAAATCGATATGATCTAATGAAGAATCGATAGTCCAGGAGTTTCCGTTGACTAGATTGTTTATCTGCTTGCTCTTTGTTTCATTATCTTTGAAGTAAAGCAAAGTAAAATAGTAATTATTTGCTGTTGAGAATTTAAAAGCATCCGGATCAATAGGTTGAGATAATTCCCAATTCCTATCTGTTATTTGATACCACTTGTTTACATCAGCATATTTAACAAAGTGATTGTCCTTTGATATTACAGTATATAGCTCATTTATAAAACTAGAACCTGTTGAAGTGTTATCTACTGTAGAATAATATTTGTCTATATTTTCTTTACTTGTATCAGTAAAGTCCATCTTCAAAGACGAATCATAAAAACGTCCATCAAATGCCTTGGTGGCATTTAATACAGGTGCGTTAGACATCAACAAAAAAGTTAGTGGCAATAAAGCCCATAGTTTCTTATGCATATGATGAATATTTCCTTGGAGTAATTTGTTTCCAATAAATAATATAGATAAAAAAGTAGATAGTTTCTATATGAAATTTCTTACATCTAAGGTTTAGCATTAAATATTTACATTATTAGGTTGATTAGTTTTCTTTTGCTATGTTTTTAGAACCTTTAAAATTTAGAGATAAGTTCTAACAAACTGATAAGCTTTAGTATGGAAGATAACCTTTGATTCTTGGAAAGACTTATTTCAACTAACTTAGTTTATAAAATACAAAGAAAACTAAGAGTGTAATACATTTATAAAAATTGTATAATTATTATTTGTGGAGTGATACCCAAGGGGTTTAAGGGACTGGTTTCGAAAACCAGCAGTGGATGAAAGTCCAGCCAGAGTTCAAATCTCTGTCACTCCGCCACGTTAGTTTCATCATATTGATACAATTAAGTGTATTCAATATTAGATATAGAAGTGTCGAGAAATCGGCGCTTTTTTTCTTTTAAATCGTTTAACTAGTTCGAATATATCGAACTTTATAGGCTACTAGATAAACAATAGGATACTCGTTAAACGATTACCTATTTTTGATTAATTATTGTTGTAAAATATAAAAGAAGGAGAGATGGAACAATTCATGATAGAGGGCGTGGTAGACCAAATCCTTCAAGAAAAGTGTGGGACTGGTTGCATAGAAATGGATGGTGTCAAAATGGAATCAAATAAAAATATAGATTTTTCAAATAAGAGCTTATTAATTCCTCTTTTTGATGCTTTACACGATTCATCAGTACAGTTTAAGGTTGTTGATGATTACAATATTGAGTTAAATATTCAATGCATAAATGAATCAATGTCGGAAAAGATTAACCTTTATTTTTCTGATCCTGTTTTAGATTCATTTACAATTTATGGGTTTTCAAATGAAGACGGAAAATTTGTTGGTAAAATTGTTGACAATGGTGAATCAAAAGACTTAGAAAAACTAAAGGTTGAATTAATTGATACCTTCTTTACAAATACTGATATAGTTTTTTATTCTGTTGATATAAGTTCTAAAATATATGGCAGTAAATTCTTTATTAAATTTTTGAATATAAAAAGCATTTCATTTAATTAAAGGTTTCTCAATCCGATTAACTTTCCAACCCCAGCCGTG
>ULKX01004393.1_pt1 | contig 56203 bp, 53 predicted proteins | sample 1951271 | NCBI WGS metagenome assembly ULKX01 (sample SAMEA4835512, study PRJEB28245) | human gut metagenome | biome: gut microbiome; material: fecal sample | place: Denmark | collected 2008 | reverse complement strand
TAATTATAACAAAACCCATTAATCTAGGGCATAATTTTTGTACACGATGATTGACAATCCGTCATTGCTTAATTATTCGACATTAAAACTTTTTCCATTGCCTTAAATTAGCTATATAATTTATGATATACAATAGATTTTGAAGGCTGGTTCTGTTGCAAGTGATGTTTTATTTACCTTTGTAAGATTAAATTCTATTTTGAATTTTACTCCTAAATATGTAATTATAAATCCATCTATTGTATCTTCACCTGAGCAATGTTTTATATACCAGTCTTTAGCAAGATTAATTAGTTCTTCTTCATTTGTAGTTTGATTATACCAATAGGCAGGATAACAGAAAGTATAGCAATCACTATCTGTTAGAGTATCCACATATGTGTCTTTGTTTAAGATTGTTTCAGGTTTAGTATTAGTTCCACTTACTGTATATTTAGTATCATACGGTAATGGAAGTAATACTATTTTGTTTTGATTATCTCTTCTAATAACCATAAATGGTTGTTCTAACATTATCATCATATTTTCTGCATATGTATACGCATAATATTTCTTACCATTACTAATGAATGTTCGATATGAACAAGATATTCTTGTACCATCTTCTAAAGTTATAATCATTATTTCTTCAAGTGATTTAGTCCCTTCATCTATAGTGAGGCGGTCTTTTCCAATTCTTGCAACAGTAGTTTCTTTGGCTTGTTCAACTGATCTTGTTATTAATTTTGCATCATCTGTAAAGCTTTCTAAGAAGTTTGAGAAAGCATCGCTTAATGCATACTGATCATTTTGAACAAATACTACTTTTGCATTAGTAGATTGATCAGATATTTTAACGCCATTATAATCAAAGTGTATACTAGGTATTGTATTTTGATTATACATATATGATAAATATTCTGCATCTACTGTAATGTCCACGCCATTTTCTTTGGTAATATACTTATTTGAAAGTTTATTACAACTACAATTTGTTAGTAAAGTTAAACTTATTACCAGCAAAATAATTATAATATATTTTTTTATTTTAGAAGTCTTTATCATTGTCGTTTAACCCATATTTTTCATAAAAGCTTTCTTTAAATTCTAAGAAGCGATCTTCTTTAATTGCTTCTCTAATGTTTTTCATTAAGTTTTCTAAAAATTGAACGTTATGAATGCTTATTAATCTTGCCGCAAGTATTTCTTCAGCCTTTACTAAATGTCTTATATATGCTCTTGTATAATTTCTACAAGTATAACAATCACATTCTTCATCAATTGGTCTAAAATCTTCTTTAAACTCTTCGTTCTTTAGAATCATTCTTCCACGTGATGTCATTGCACAGGAATGTCTTGCAATTCTAGTTGGCAAAACGCAGTCAAACATATCTACGCCTCTTTCAACACCATCTAGTATAGCACCCGGACTACCAACACCCATAAGATATCTTGGTTTATCTTTTGGTAAGCATGGAGTAGTATAACTTAATACATAGTTTTGTACACTCTTTGGTTCACCAACGCTAAGACCACCTATTGAATATCCATCAAATGGCAGTTCTGTTAATTCTTTTGCACAGTGTTTTCTAATGTCCTCAAATTCTCCACCTTGAACAATGCCAAACAAACCTTGTGTATCTTTGTTTTTGTGAGCTTCAAGACCTCTTTTAGCCCATCTAATAGTTCTTTCAACTGACTTTTCCATATATTCTCTAGTTGAAGGATATGGTGGACATTCATCAAAGCTCATCATAATATCACTACCTAAACTATTTTGAATTTCAATAGCTATTTCAGGTGATAAAAATAATGGTTTGCCACTTTTATGATGTCTAAAGTAAACACCTTCTTCTTTTATGTCTCTAAGCTTTGCTAATGAGAATACTTGAAAGCCACCAGAATCAGTCAATATAGAGCGATCCCAATTCATAAATTTATGTAAACCACCAGCTTTTTCAATTAATTTATGACCTGGTTGATTCCACAAATGATATGTATTGCCAAGTATTATTTGTGCCCCTGTTGCTTCAATTTCTTCTTTTGAAAGCGCCTTTACTGTTGCCTGAGTTCCAACTGGCATAAAGCAAGGTGTGTCAATAACAGAATGTGGAGTTGTTATTTGTCCAAGTCTTGCCATACTTCTTGGATCTTCTTTTATTAGTTTATATTTTATTACCATTTTGCCTCTCCTTAAGGAAAATACCATTCAAGACATTTTATCATAATTTAGAATGTTTTTCAAGTTATATATTTTAATTTAGGAATTTATTGCTTGTTAATTTATTACATTTTAACATCTTTTGTAAAAAACAACTAGGTGTAAATTAGTAATCTACACCTAGTTAGTTTTATATTATAATCTATTTTTTAATTGTTTTGATAATTCTTCATAACCTGGTTTACCAAGTAATGCAAACATATTCTTTTTGTATGCTTCAACACCTGGTTGATTGAATGGATTAACACCTAGCATATAACCACTTACACCACAAGCAAACATAAAGAAATATAATAAATATCCTAAATGATATGCATCCATTTCTTCTACTTCTAGTACAAGATTAGGGACCCCACCATCTACATGAGCAAGTATTGTACCTTGCATTGCTTTTTTAGCAACACTGTCCATCTTAGTTTGATCTAAATAATTAAGTTGATCTAAGTCTTCAGCTTCTTTTCTTAGTATTAAATTTTCTTCAGGATTTAATACGTTCAAGACAGTTTCAAACATTAATCCTTTACCTTCTTGTACGTATTGGCCCATAGAATGTAAATCTGTTGAATATACTAAACTAGCTGGAAATAAACCTTTATGGTCTTTACCTTCTGATTCACCATATAATTGTTTCCACCATTCGCTGATGTAAGCCAATCTAGGTTCAAAGTTTACTAGAATTTCAATTTGTTTTGTTTTATATAATAGGTTTCTCATGTTTGCATATTTCATTGCGTCGTTACTATCATATTCATTGTTTACGCAATCATTCATTGCATCATAAGATCCTTTCATCAATGCATCAATATCAATTCCTGCACAAGCAATTGGCAATAGGCCTACTGCGGTGAACCATGAATATCTTCCACCAATGTCATCTGGAACTACAAAAGTTTCATATCCTTCTTGTGTTGCAAGATTACGTAATGCACCTTTTTTAGCATCAGTTGTTGCAAATATTCTTTCTGCAGCTTTTTCATGATATTTCTTTATTAATAATTCTTTGCAAAGTCTAAAAGCAATGGCAGGTTCAGTTGTTGTTCCTGATTTTGAAATAACATTTACTGAAAAGTCTTTATTTTCAAGATATGTTAATAATTGATTTAAATATGTTGAAGAAAGTGAATTTCCCGCAAACACTATTTCTAAATCTTTTTTAGTAGAAAAATATGGTTTTAATGCTTCTATTACTGCCTTGGCACCAAGATAAGATCCACCAATACCAATAACAACTAACACTTCACTATTGCTTCTAATTTTTTCTGCAGCTTTTTTGATTCGTGCAAATTCTTCTTTATCATAGTTTTTAGGATATTCAATCCAACCTAAGAAGTCATTGCCTTCACCAGTTTTATTTACTAAAGTTTTATATGCCTTTAGAACATTTTCTTTATTTTGATTTAATGCTTCTTCGCTTACAAAAGAAAGAGCATTTTTATAATTTAAAGTTACCTTCATATTTTTCCTCATTAGATTCTATCAATAATATTTAAAATTTCTTGTTTTAATGTTGCTATTAAAGCTCTTGATTCTTCTTCTGTCTTACCCTTAATTGCGATATATATTTTCAATTTTGGTTCAGTTCCTGATGGTCTAAGAACAAACCAACCACCATCATCAAATATATATTTCAAAACAAATGATTGAGGTAGAGTAAGTTTACTTTCTTTGCCATTTTCAGTTTTAATTAATTTGTCGTAATCTTCAAAAGTTTTAATATGTTTTCCCGCAAGACTAGTTAAATCAGCGCTTTGGAAATAACGCATAATTTTTTCTATTCGTTTGCTACCCTCTATTCCCGCAAGGCCAATGTTGTGAACACCTTCTAAATAGTAGCCAAATTCTTCAAACAAATCATACAATACTTGGATTAATGTCTTGCCATGTTCTTTGTAGTATGAAGCAACTTCTGATAATAAAAGAGTTGCTTGGAAAGAATCTTTATCACGAACAAAGTCTTTTATTACATAACCATAAGATTCTTCATAACCAAAGAAGAATTCTTCATCAGTGCTATTTTCAAGTAATGCGGCTTGTTCACCGATGTATTTAAAACCTGTTAAAGTTTGTACTAATTTTAAATTGTATTTTTCACAAATTGCTTTTGCAAAATTTGAAGTAACAATTGTATTGAATACTACACCATGGGTTTTTGGTTTTTTGAATTTACCTAAATAATCTAATAATATTGCACCAGTTTGATTGCCTGTTAATAAAACATATTCGCCCTTTGAATCTTTTGCGGCAATACCCATTCTGTCCGCATCAGGATCTGTTGCAACTAATATGTCCGCATCAACTTTTTTGCCTAAGCGAATGGCATATTCAAATGCACTTGGTTCTTCTGGGTTAGGTGATTTCAATGTTGAGAAATTACCATCTGGAACCATTTGTTCTTCTACTGGATATACAGTATAACCTTCACCAGTTAATAGTTCTACCATGTGAGAAGCACCAGTTCCATGAAGTGGTGTATATACAATTTTAATATTGTTCTTTTTTACAGGTTGAACAGGTATAGTTTTTAATGCTTCTAAGTATGGTTTATCAACTAATTCATCAATCATTTGAATCATACCTGAGGCAACAAGTTCATCAAATGACATTGTTTCAATATGAAACATATCTCTTATTTTTTCAATTTCTTCAATAACTAAATCTGCTAAATCTGGTACTAATTGGCATCCTTCATGATCATATATTTTATAACCATTATATTTTGGTGGATTATGACTTGCAGTAATCATAATACCACCAGCACATTTTAAATTACGTACGGTAAAGCTTAGTTGAGGAGTAGAACGAATTGAAGTATAAAGATATGCCTTTACTCCATTACTTGCAATAACTTCTGCCGCATGTTTAGCGAATAGATAACTATTTTTACGACAATCATATGATATTGCAACACCCATATTTTTAATATTAGGATAACGTTTTATCATATAGTTTAAAAAGCCTAGTGTACATTTTCTAACTACATATATATTCATTCGGTCAGTACCTACACCAAGAACACCTCTTAAACCACCAGTTCCAAACGCAATATCGTTGTAGAAAGCATCCATTAATGCAGCTTCATCATTTGATATACTATCTAGTTCTTTTTTTAAATCTGGGTCAAGTTCCTTAAATTCTTGCCATTGTTTAATTTTTGCTAATGTTTTTTTATCCATTATTCTCCTCCGTTTTTATTTACATATTCTAAAAAGTTATAATAAGCACCAAGCATACCACCATCATTTTTAAATGTGGCACTAACAACTTTAGCAGTATTTCTAAATCCATATGAAAGATGTGAATTCATATATTTTTCTAAGATTTCCGCAAGTCCTTCACGTTTGGAAATTCCACCACCAACAACTATAGCTTCAGGATTAAATACATATACTAAGTTAGCCATACCTGTACCTAATAAATCATAGAAACGATTTACTACTGCCATAGCAATGTCGTCATGATCATCGTATAATTTGAATAGTTCAATACCATTTTTAACATCTAAACCTGCACGTCTTGCATCTTTTATTAAAGCTGATGTTGAGGCAACACTCTCCCACTTGGCATTACCAATTAATACTCTACCAACTTCCCCCGCATTATAGTTCTTACCACGCCATATTTCATCATTCATAACAATGGCACCACCAATACCTGTACCAATTGTTATTACAATAAAGTGGTCATAATCTTCGGCTGCTCCTTTTACACATTCTGCTTTCGCAAAACTATTTACGTCATTATCTGCTATACAGTCTAATCCAACATTTTCTATAAATAGTTTTCTAAAATCCCAATCTGAGAAAGTAGGTAACGCATCTGGCGCGATTGATATATATGCTTTTTCAAAGTTAACGCTACCAGCACAAGAAATTCCAATACCTTCGATTTGGTATTTTTCTTTCATTTCTTTGGCAATCTTAACTAGTTTACCATCTAATACCTCTTTACCTAATTGTGCTTCTGTGTCAAATAAACCTTTTTCTATAAATTGTTCGTTTTCTATAACTCCATATTTTACATTGGTTCCACCAATATCAAAACAAAGTACTCGCATTTTAATTCTCCTTTTATGATATTATTTTGAAACGATCAACAATGATTTGTAGCGTCATTCTTTTTTGGGCCTTTCCAGAAATCATTAAAATCATTCCGTTTTGTAATTTTCCTATTTGTTGATAAATCATAGGGAATAATACTATCTCAATATTTGACGTGTCATCGGTTATTTCGACAAATGCCATTGTTTCGTTATTTTTTGTTTTTGTTTCTCTTACTCTTTTTACTGTACCGATAGTTCTTGCTTCTTTGTTTTCACTTAGATTTGCTATTTTTACTAAATTATATTTACTATAAAAACTAGCAAATTGTTGGTAAAAATTATACTTTATATTTATTCCAATTACTTCTAATTCTTTTTCTTGTAATATCCCATAACTAAATTCTTCATCAGTATAATCAGTTTTAATCATATCTTTTATAAAGCCATAGTTTGAACGATCAATAATAGATTTTAAGTTTTCAATCATTGCCTTTTTAGTTAGCCCAAAATCATCTAGCGCTCCACTATATATTATATTTTCAAGAAGTGATATGGCTAGAAAATCTTTAGTTCTTTCAACAAAGTCTTCATAGCCTTTAAACTGAGCCTTTGTTCTTTCTTCAATACACTGTTTAGTTTTTATTTCTCCTAACCCCTTAATGATGGATAATGGGAAATATATTTTTCCTTTTATAACTTCAAATTCATCAGTACTAAGTTTGATGTTAGGATTTAATACCTCAACATTCTTTTTTGTTGCTTCTTTAGTATATTCTAACATTTCAGAAGAACTTCCCATAAAAGAGGTCATAAGTGTCGACATATAATACGCAAAGTAATGGCATTTCAAATACGCAGTAAGATATGCGATTTTTGCGTAAGCAACACTATGAGCTTTATTAAATCCGTAGTCCGCAAATTTAACAATATAATCATATATCATATTAGCAGTATCACTTGAATATCCTCTGTTTACTGATGATTCAACAAAGTTTATTCTTTCTTGTTCTAAGACTTCTTTTTTCTTTTTTGAAACTGCTCTTCTTAAGATATCTGCTCTACCTAACGTGTATCCCGCAAATTTACAAGCAATTAACATAATTTGATCTTGATATACAATCATACCATAAGTTTCTTTTAAAATTGGCTCTAAATCTTTATGAGGGTATTCAACTTTTTCTTCATTAAATTTTCTTCTGATAAAGCTTGGTATTATATCCATTGGTCCAGGTCTATATAGTGCTAATGCATGTGTAATATCATCAAAGGTAGATGTTTTAAGTTGCATTATTACTTTTCGCATCCCCGCCGATTCTAATTGGAAAACTCCCGTCAAATCACCTTCACACATCATCTTGTATGTATCATAATCATTTTCATTTTTAGGAAGAGTAAAGTCAGGTATATCTTTTCTTATTAATTCAATAGTTTTCGCAATGTTTGTAAGATTCTTTAATCCTAAAAAGTCCATCTTTAATAGTCCTAAAGCTTCTAAATCTTTAGCTTCATATTGAGTTTGATATATCTCATCTAATCCTTCATCAAGTGGTGTATAATTAACTAAATCAAATTTGGTTATAACTATTCCTGCTGCGTGGGTAGAAATGTTTCTAGGTATGTCTTGAATCTTACAAGCAATTGTTAGCACTTTATTAATGTCTTCATAATTGTTCATTAATAATTGTAAATCACTACTTGCTTCAATTAAGGTTTTTAATGATGGGTTATCATATACTTTATAGGTGTTTACAGCTTGTAAATGTTTATATATTTCTTTTGTTTTAACATCATTTAATTTAAATACTCTTGCGCAATCATTTATAGCTTGCCTAATTTTAAATGTACCAAAAGTTAATATGTGCGCAACTCTGTTTTTACCATATTTTTTCCCAACATAGCGAATTACTTCATCGCGTCTATCATCTGGAAAGTCGATATCGATATCTGGCATAGATAAACGTTCTTTATTTAAAAATCTTTCAAATAACAAGTTATAATATAGCGGATCAATTTCCGTTATTCCTAAAGAATAAGCAACAAGTGAAGCTGGGGCAGAACCTCTTCCCGGTCCAACAAATATGTTATTCTTCTTAGCATATTTAACATAATCATAAACAATCAAAAAATAGTCAGAAAAGCCCATTTCATTAATGACATTAAGTTCATAATTTAAGCGATCATAATATTTTCTTTTATCATATGAATACTCAAAGTTTTGCATTCTTTTTTCAAGACCTATTGAACACAGTTCTTTTAAATAGGCAAAACTATCTAAGCCTGATTCATATAGTGGTAACTGATATTTACCAAATTCTATTTGTACATTACACATGTTAGCTATTTTAGTAGTATTTTCAAGCATATCATAATGATTATAATAAATTGTTTCCACACTTTTTACATCATGTAGATAATTATTTTTATCATTTTCGATTCCCTCAACCAAAACACCGTTATTCTTTATAGCTTTTAGTGTAGTGTAAGCATCATAGTCACTTTCATTTATGAAGCTTACTTTAGGTAGTGCTACAAATTGATAATTGTAGTTTTTTAATAGCTTGAAATAATTATCAATAAAATTAGAATTGGTAATACTTTTTATTCCTAAACCAATATAAAAATCGCTATATATTTCTTTTAATAATTCTAATGTTTGAATAGCATTTTTAGCATCATTTCGTTCTAGATATTTTTGAACAATTGATTCTTCATATGGGAGTATTGCGATTAATCCCATAGTTGTTTTTTGTAAATATTCAAAATCAATGTTGTTGTTAGTTAGTTGTAATCTACTTGAAATCTTCATTAGATTTTGGTAACCAAAGTTGTTAATTGCAAGTAGTACTAAGTTGTTGGTTTTATCGTTATAATGATATTTTACTTTTAAGCCAATTACTGGCTTAATATTATTCTTATTGCACTCTTGATAAAACTTAATGGTGCCATACATTGTACCTTCATCAACAATCGCACAAGAATGTAACTGTTGTTCTTTTAGTTTTTCAATTAGAGGCTTGATTTTACAAGCACTTTGTAAAATAGAATATTCAGTTTGTACATATAAGTATTGGAACATTCTTACTGCCTCCTTCTTTAATGTTAGTATACCACACTAGCATTTTTTTTACAAGAACAACGGCAAAATTTCTAATGTTCGCTTTTTTTGATGTGTCTTCTAATAATTACCGAAATAATAATTATCGCAAGAATTATAGTGATTATTATCGAAATATAACAAATTAATTTATTGTCGTTAGTTTGATAAGCTTTAGTTAAGTCAATTTTTTGGGCACTCACATTTTTTACTTTTAAACTGTCTTCATTTACTTTTATTTTTATGTTTTCTATCATATCATTATTTTTTCCAAAGGTTAATTCGAGATTATTATCCTTCTTTGATTTTTTGGTTGCAACTAAGTCAATTAAGTTAACTTCTTCAATGGTTTTTCCTTCCAAATGGTATCTAACCAATACCTCAACTTTGTTTGCGTCAACATTAAAGTTAATATTAGTATCTTCTAAAAAAGTGTGAACTTCTTCTAACAATGTAGTTTCTTTATACATTTTAACAACAACATCAAATATGGTTTTATCTTCATCATTGATTTGATAGTTTAAAGAGTCATTTTCATAAGTTAGTTTTAAAATAGGGTAGGTTGATACTCGTTTTAGTTTATAATACTGATTTATTTTTAATGTTGTATCATCACTAAATACTACACTATCTATGTAATAACTTATAAAATCATTACCACCCAAGGCAAAATTTAGTATTAGTTCATCATTGTTTTGAATAAATGGATACTCTTTTTCATTTACTATGACCCTTTTTATTTGTTTATTAGTGTTTAAAATTACTTTATATATTGCATTATCATCTTTTGTTAATATGTAATCAGCTTCTAGATAATCTTTATCAAAATTGTGATATGTTTTTTCTTTAACATATATTTTATAACTTTTACCATTATGTTTTAGTTGATAGGTTCCAACACTATTTAATGATTCACCGTTTATAGCTTTGGTATCATTTACCATAACTTCATCAGTAAACAATAATTTATAACCTACTGGATAAACTCCTTCATCAACTATATTAATAAATGGTTGAACAATATAGTTAGTTTCTATGTCTAACCTAGTTCCATCTTGTTTAATTGCATAGTACTTAGCAATATAAGTATTTGATTTTTGGAGATTAATCGATTGGTTTGCAACACTATCATATATAAATTCCAAATCTTCAAGATAAGATTCAACTTTGAAATGGTTAGTTGATTGATAATTTAAATATGGATATTGATATATAAAGTCATTGATATACTCTATGTGATATTCACTAATTTTATATGTTTTTATTTGATTATTAGAATAGTTTGTAATTATTACATTACCATTTATTAAATTGGTATAATTTATTTCATCAATATCAGTTAAAGGAATTAAATGCCAAGAGTTTGATAATTTAAATCCTAAATAGTAAATATTAAGTGTTTCTAATAAATAACAATTATTGTTTAATTTAGTAATATCTTTATATTTGATTGGGGGTAATAATTCATAATGCTTTATTAATTTTAATTCATTATCTAATTCGTAGTGAAAAAATCGTTTATCAAAAGTTTCAATTGTAAAGCTAATATTACTATTAAAAGCAAAGTTTTTTATCTTTTCGAGCTTTGTTTTTTCATTAATATAAAACTCATTTACTATCTTAAATGAAGAATTCATTCTAATTATGAATGGTTTTATATCCTCATCATTACCGACATTTTTGAATATACTTCCATCACTTATTCCATTTTTTTGACCTATTAAATATATATAATTACCACTAATTTGAATTTTCAAAAAGCTTTCTTTAGCATTTCCACCATACTGATATTTGTTTATTTGGGTACCATCTATGGTATATGTGTAAATGCATGCATCATTCTTTTCTTCCCCAACAACAATCAATTGTTCATTATAAACAACCATGTCATTAATGGTTATTGGTAGTTTATCAATTAATTGTTTATCCTTTAATGTTTGATTATATTTACATATAATGGTGCCATCTGACTCTTTAATTGTAAATATTATACTATCTTTATTATATATATAATTATTTATTTTACCTTCGATAGTAATATTTTCATTAATAAAATATGTATTATTATTTGCCAAGTAGACATTATTATCAATTATTTTTTGAATATTATTTTTCACTATTTTTTGTTCTTCTACTATATTAACAATTGGTTTGTTAATATTACTGGCGGCTTTTGATGAAAGAGCTTTTAAACTTATAAACGAAAAAATACTAAAAAGAATAGCAATTATGAATAGTTTTTTCTTCATATTATTACCTCTTTTTAAGTACTAAAACAAATGCTATGGCAAAAGCAATTGGTAGTAGTACATACCACAAATTGTTTTTAGTTTTCTTCTTAATATCATTAAGATCTATACTTTCTTCTATGATAGCTTTTTTTATTTCTTTGTCATCTCTTGTTTTAATTTCTTCTATCTCCGGCACGATATCATCTTCAATAATTTCACGATTTGATATATTTGCAACTTCAAAATTTATTTCAAATTTTTCATCATCTTTACCCTTTAGTTCTAATGTATAACTACCCGGTTTAGATATTTCATAACCTGATTCAATGCTTTGGTGATTAAGAGTAGCTGTTCCATTGAAATTAATTTTAACATCAGTATCATATAGCCCTTTATCTCTAAGATTACAATAGGGGTTAATTCTTATATTTTCTATGTAAATATATTCAATATCTTTATTAGTAAAATAATATCTTGCAATATATGATCCAAACTGACTAGTTGGCGAAATAATGGTTGATTTTTCTTCATTTATTTGGCATTTTTCTCCCCCCGCATACAATACTGGTAAAGTAATTGTATCACTAGGATTGTTGATAACTAATGTCCCATGCGAATTTAAATAGGTATAATCTATACCATCAATTTTCAAACTATTTCTATTATTAAATATTAATTCGTCATAGTTATTTTCAACAAGACCTCCAATTGAATCATTCTCGCTATATTTTTCAATTTCAAATAATACTTTATTATTGCTAACTACTTGGTATAAATAACCATATTTGTTGAGTTCTTTTGAATTATATAAATGATACAAAAAGATATAATCATTATTATCTACTGCTACAAAATCTACTAAATTGGTATTTTCTGCTCGATAACAATTTGTTTTATACACTAATGTTTTGTTTAGCATTTGATCTACTAAATATACATATTGTGACATACCAGATTTTTCTTCATCATAGTCTTCAAACACCATTACTAATTGATCATTATTATCACAACTCATTTTCAGCAATGTTTTTGTCAATGTTATAAATAATAATGATTTATCATAATACTCATATCTAATATTATCGAATACATATAGTTCTAATTGGCGAGCTCTTATTTTCTTATTATATATAGTGGTTGAAATATACAGTTTGTCATCGCATATACAAGCATCGTTTACAGTAACATCATAGTTCTCATCAATAACTGAATAATATGTAAAACGTTCTGGCTGCTCTTTATCGACAATAAAAACAACCCCACATCTATATTTGTGTGAAAAATTATAATCATAATCGGTAGATGTTGTTTCGCCTACAATGTAATAGGACGTAATATCTTGTAATAATTTTATTGCATGATTTATGCCACTTCCAATAAACTGTTGAAAATTTAGTATTTCACCTTTATCATCTAAAATATATAGAAATACATCATTTGTTTTACTAGTTCCTTCTTTTTCAAGTAGAATAACTAACTTGTCTTCATCAACTAACATATCAACAATTAAACCTTTTTCTTTTTCAAAAATAGTTTTTTGATATATTATTGTATTATCATATATCTTGGCAACACAAATATCATACAATTCTTCTTGATCTATTATTACTTCATTTATATACGCAATATAATAGTTATTTTGATTATCTTTAATTACCTTTTGAAAAGTACCATTTGTTATTCCCCCTATTTCTAGATTAGTAGTTTTAGCATAAGAGATTTGTCCTTCTAAGTCTTTTTTATCCTTTAGTTTTACTATTTTAAAGCAACTATTATTTGTTTCTTCATTTCTATATACGACTTGATAATCACCACTTCTATTAAAGTTAATATTTGATGAAACTATTTGGTAACCTTCATATTCTAAGTCTTTTGGTTTTATACTGCCAACCTCAGCAATCATTGTTTTTTTAACATTTTGAATATCTACACTTGCAAATATTCTTTTAGATATTGTACAAAAAACTAATAAGTTTATTGCACATAATATAAGTAAATAAATTTTTTTCATGTAAAGTCCTCCCCTTTCTCATAAATACTACGATGGGGAATTTTTTTTACGTAAAAAAACTACTCAAATGTGCACACAACATATGAACGATAACTGTCTAGAGTAAAATCTAGGCAGTTTTTTAGAAAAGGGCCATCTACATAATTCCATAGATGACCTATTTTCTTATTTAATTTTATGAAGAATTGAATTAACTCTTTCAAGTTCGCCTTCAAGTTCCTTCTTATCCTTACTATTATCAGCTGATTCGATGAGTTCTTTTAAATCTTGTTGTTCCACTAAAAGTATTCCTTTCAAAGTATTAGCTTCTTTACTAGACAAGTCTAAAACTGGCATTCTTCCACCACCTTTCTAATTCCTATTTTCAAATTATATGAGCTCAATTTTTGATGAATTTTACCATAATTTACACCCATACTTTTTATATGTAAAATCGGCCTTTTAATCCATGATTAACTTTTTGATAAAATTTTTTTTAAAAGGCTATTTTATTTTTCTGAAGAGGTCCATAATTACCTGATTTTTATAAAAAAGTTATCTAACACCATATGTAAACATTTTCATTAAAAATTTATTTTTGAATAAAAAAAGCACTACATTTTTAGTAAGTGCTTCCTTATATAACTATATATTATTTAAATAATCAAGAAAATCCTTATGACTCTTTTTGCTTAGCAATTCACAAAGTTGATCAATACTAATGCATAATAATTTTTGACCATTTTGCGTAGCTATAGTTTTCATTGTTGTGTTTACTCTATCATGCATTTTTGGTGCTGAGAATACTCCAACAACCGACTCAGATGGATGCTCTGTAGAATAAATTTTAATATGATCTGGAACTGATGCTCCTTCCGCAGAGTACTGTAAGGATTTACTAGCAATGGTTGTTAATTCAAAAATGAATGTGATTTCACCTGTTTTAACAACTAAGTCTGGTATACCATATTTCCCGCCAGGCGCTTGAATAGGCAATCCATATTTTCCGATCTTGCCATTCCAGATGACATCATCAATTATAGAGTTCTTTTTTAGCAACTCAATTGATTTATAAACAAGCATTTCTAAGTATGCTCCTCTTAAAGATTTGTCGGTTTCTCTATCAACACCAAATACTTTATTGATTAGTTTCAATTTCTTTTCCATTTTTAGAGAGAAATACTGTCTGCTACAGTGATCTTTTATTTCATCAATTAAGTCGCTAAGATTCTCTGTGCTTGTACCATTATTTTCGTTTAAATTAATTATTGGGTTATCAGATTTAGCAATATAGTTTATATCGCGAATTTTGTTTCCAGTAGTGGGGTTATAAATAGAGATAACAATATGATCGTTTTCAAACGCAGGAAAAGTAAAGCTGGATTTTGCTTTAATTTCGTCAGATGCTATTTCTTTGTTACCGCATGCAATTTGAACCAAAAAAGAATAATTGCTTAAATTATTGATTGTATTTATAAAAGGCGGGTACTTACCTTTCGGATACCCTATATAATCTATCCATAAATGCAAGTCATTTTTAAAATCAAAAGTTTCAATATTTTTGTATTCGTCAACAATTGACTTTGCTAATTCAATAGAGTCATCTTTTATTTTGATTGCATTTATGCTATCTTCTTTATTTTCTGGTTTGACATTGATCTTAGAAATAATACCTGATGTTTCACATAAAGAGATATAATAATTTGAAGTAGGTGCCTGAACCAATGTTATATTTCCATGATGCGTTTCTTTATATAGTTCCATAATGTGATTTCTTTCTAGTTGTGAAAGTTTTCTAAAATTTTTAATTTCTTGAATAATTAATGGAATCTCATTTTGCTCTTTACATCTAAGTAGAAAATAGGCTATTTCTTCTTTATCTAAATACTTCAAATCCAGTAGAAGATTTAAGGTGAATACAAATGGAAACACATAAACATTTTCACAATCCTTTAGTAGTATTGGATTTGTTATTTGCAATTTTTTAAATTGTTTTAATACAATAGAAGACGTTTTTACTGTTTTGTCATCATCATCAACAAGATTTCGAATCTTAACTAAATCATTTTTATGAAAAGACAATAATTCTTTGCCTGCATCAGTAACATTAATAGTACTTGGGGTTGTTTTTGTATCAATATAAACAAAGCCTAAATACTGGGGTATTGATGCTATCAATGTTCTAATTGCCTGTGGAGATATATTTTTACCACTCTTTGTTGCTCCCCAGTTTTTTAAATTAACTCCTAAAGTATTTTGCTTATTTGGGTTCCATGTAGTTCCATCATAATTTCTTGCAATTATACCCTCAACAACACATATTGATTGATGAAGATTAACTCGTTTTGGAATAAGCCATAGTTCTTTACTTCTATCTTTTTGAGCCATTATTTAACCCTCCTTAAACAGATGACATTATCATACTTAACCTGCCCACCTTTTCCATTTCTAGGTATACGTATATATGGGTTTTTTATCAAATATGAGTAATAACAATCTAATTCAAAGCCAATACTTGTTGCTAAGTCAGTTAATATTTCGCTTGTTTTTACTACTTCTTTGCAAATTTCATTATCACCGACTACTATTCCGTAGATAGAACCTATCTTCAAATGCTTTTTAATAGTTTTAAGATTTGCAAACATATCAGAGAAATATTTAGCAACAACATCTGCTCTTTTCTTATCTATTTTTTGTATATTAATATAATTATCAAATAATATTTGACTTAATGTAAAAATATCGCTATCAATTTTTAGTTGTTTTTGATTAATTTTTTCAGTACCAACATAATTAGCCTTTGATTTTAAAAGCGAAGATTCATCATGAAAACCTAACCATAAATTTTCCAATCTCATTGTCCTTACATAATCAAAAGCATTTATATAAGGCGGAGATGTAAAAGCTAAATCAAACTCTCCATCAAATTGAAAACTTAAAGCGTCACCTTTAAGGATTGTAAATGAGCCCAATTGAGAAAGAGTAGATAATTCGCTTGTTTCCTTAATATATCGATCAAAATTTGATGAAAACTCTTCGAATACATTTTTTGGTTCTTTTTTAATTTTGGTAGAAACATAAGGTTTTGGAGATGCATTGTCACAATATGAACAAGGTTTAATTATTGATACAAAAATAACTTTAAAATAATTTCTAATTCTTTCATCTTCAATTTTATTAATTGTTGAAATCAATTTTCCTAAGTCATCAATAGCATCTTCTGGGAACCAGTGCTCAATGTTTTTAATGTCGGGCCTATAAATATTCGAAGTATTATAAGTGTTTTTTATAAAAAGATAAGTTTTTTTAATATTATCAATTTCAGTACTATTAAAGCTATAACACTTTACTTTTGAAATTAGTTTTGCAACTTCATCTATTTCAACACCATAAGAGGCAAAACCATTTATCACTGCTTCTAAAGAAGTGGTTCCACTTCCATTAAACGGATCAAGAATCATACTATCTTTTTTATGCATATATTTTTTCATTGCCCACAATGGAAGTTCAGGAATAAATTTGCATGGGTATTTAAAAAAATTATGAGTGAATCTGTTTGGAGTTGATTGATCAATCTCATATACAGCACCATTTTGAATATCTATAGGCAATTCATCTACAATTATTGTTTTCTTAGACATACAATACTCTCCCTCAAATACTTTCTATATGGCAATGTTTTTTCATATTGTTGCGAACTTGTGATTAAATATCTGTCAATAATTATTTTTTCAACAAGAAAACCATATTTTTTGGCAATTTTAGCTATAAATAAATCAGTTGGAAAAACTATCCCACCATATGCTGAATTTCCAACAACTACATCTATAAATCCATTTGATGTCAATGCTTTTTCAAGTTTTCCTAACAATTCTTCAAAATCAGCAAAGTAATCATTAAGCATCATTTTGATTTTCTTATCCCACAATAAATTATCGTCCATACTATTTAGAAGTTTTGCGAAGGAATCATCATTAAATGCCCTACCATTTATACTATTTAAATTAGAACTAAACGATTTTTTTCTGAGCTGTTTTAATTCTTCATAGTCTTTTACAAAATCTCCGTACCATAGTTCTAGTTTATATATTTCCATATAGTCAAAGCAATTTGCATATGGCGGTGAAAAAATAATTCCATCAAAATACCCATTAAAATCTTCTAGATTTATATTCAAGCATGAATCGTTTATTACTTCACTGAGGCCATTAACTAAAACTTTATTAATATCCGAATAAATAATCTCAAGCTTATTTATATAAGTGGTAATTATGTTTTCGGCTTTTATAAAGTTTTTCTTGGTTTTTTTAATTTTCAATCCATTTCCTGCTTTTCGATAATTTGAAACATCTTCAAGAATAGAAAGCCATGCTAGTTTCAACAAGTCAAAAACTTTCTGATTATTAGTTATAGTATATACAACACTTTTTAATCTTAAAAATATATCTTTTACAGCTTCATCAAACACTTTTTTAGCAAAAGAAAGTTTAGGGTCAGGAAAGACATCATAATTATATATATTTAAAACTCTTATCGAGTCTATGCATCTTTTTAATTCGTCTTTATCAGCGCGTGAATAAGAAGATAGTTTACATTTTGACACAAAACTTGAAAAAGGATTTATCTCAAAACCAACGCTTTTACGTAAAAGAGAATCAGCAACTAAACAGGTTGTTCCTGAACCTAGAAATGGATCCAAAATCTTTCCTTCATTATTCTTAGATTGTTTTTCAATTAATTCTTTTATAAGTGAGTAAGAAAACCCCTCTTTATATCTGTACCATCTTTGAAAAGGAGTTTCACTCTCTAATGAATAATTTGTGGATGTCGTATATTTAGCAGTTTGTTCTGAATTATCAATGTAATTGATATCTGTCTCTAGTTTTTTATATATATTTGTCAGTTCATCACTATAGTTCATTTTACTGCTCCTCTACTTCAACTTTATATTTTTCAAAATAAGGCATTAACATTCTTTTAATTTTCATAGTAGGCTCAAATGTCCCAGCCTCCCATCTATTAACGGTGCCAAATGTCACACCAAAAAGAGCTCCGAACTCTGATTGAGTTAAGCACATTTTTAATCGAACTTTTTTTATTGCATCACTGTATTTCATATAAAAATGCCCCGCCTTTTAATATGTTATAATTATATCACTTTTTAATCGTTTTTACTATTGTATAACTTGCTTTTTTTATATTTTTTACGATTATTATCTTAAGCAAATTATTTTTTATTTTAAATAGGCATACAATAAGCTTGCCTGCATAGGAAATCATAATTTTAGGAGGAAAAGAAAGATGACAAAGACAACAATTTTATCGCAATTATCAGAAAAGGAAATTAAAGGCTATACAGATGCTATTGTAGACAACATTATATTATTAAATAAGGATGAACATACTATTAACTGCTATTTTAAAAGTAATGAGATTCAATTCAATAGAAATATTCTTATTGAAGATGAAAGCGAAATGTATGAAGCTGTAATTTATAACAATAAATGTGGCCTAGCTATTTATAATGTTGAAACAAAGAAATTAAAGAATGTAGCTTCACTTGAGAACACATTGGTATTAGGCATTTTAATAGGAAAGTTAGACTCAGAAGTATCATTAAATCAATTAATAAAATAAATATATAACTGCAGGCAAATATATCTCAAATGCTCACTGGATTAAATTCTGGTGAGTTTTTTTATTTTATACCCCCGTCAAAATCACTCTTATTTCTCCATATGGTGAGGAAATTAAAAAATAGGGACCTCAAAACAACTTTAAAATCTCCATATAGTGGGGAAAAGAAAAATATTTTAAAACCCGAACTTTTGCTTAATTTGTGCCGACTAAGACTTGAGGAGGAAAAAATGAATGAAAAATTTCACTTTTCAACAAATATTTGTCCCTTATCTATTGAAAGGAAAATTAAATTAGTTCGGACAAAAGCAATTAAATGTTCTCTATCTCTATGAACGATGAAAAGCAAAATTTTAGGAGGTATAAAAATGAATGAGATTACGCTTTACGCATCAAATGTTAGAGGGCTTGCATCTAACACTAAATATAATCGCAAGATATCAATTACAAATCTTGAAATGCTTAGAAAGGCTTTATCAGTTGATTATGTGCCTGTCTACTATAAAGACAATACTAGAAGCATTAAAAACTTCATAAGTTCTAACTGCATCATAGTCGATTTGGATAATGATCATTCAGATAATGAAGCTGACTTTATAGATATAAATAAGGTTAAAGAGGCGTTCCCAGATGTTAGGTTCTATGTTCATTATTCAAGAAACAATATGAAACCTAAGAATGACAAAAGCCCACGACCAAAATTTCACATTATCTTCTTTTGTAACGAAATTACTGATGAGAAAGCTTATTCAAAATTAAAGCAAGAAATATATGATTATTTTCCATATATCGATAATAACGCACTTGACTCAGCTAGATTTTTCTTCGGAACTGAAAACCCTCAAGTTGAATATGTAAATGGCGAGCTTACCATTGATGAATTTATCAAAGATAAAAAGTCGGAAGAATTCTTACTTCAAGATAGGCCAATTGTAGAAGGTACAAGGAATGCTAATCTACATAAATCAGCTGTGAAGATATTAAAAAGATATGGAAACACCGATGAATCCTATAGTGAATTTCTAAAGCTAAATGAAAGGTGCTCTCCACCACTTGAGGATAGCGAACTTAACCAAATATGGTCTAGTGCCCTTAAATACTATAAGGACAAGATAGAAACAAGTCCTGATTACGTCAAACCAGAGGAGTATGAAATTGAAAAATGGGATGAGGTCATTCCACTTGATGAACGACCGCTTGTGAAGTTTCCTTTAGAAGTATTACCAGATGCCATTAAAAATTATTGTCTTGCAGTAAGTGAAGCTACACAGACACCAATTGATATGGCTGGCGTTATTACTTTAGCCTTACTTGCATTGTCGATGCAAAGAAAATATCAAATTGCAGGAAAGCATGACTGGATAGAACCTCTTAACTTGTATGTGATGGTTGTAGCTGAGCCAAGCGAAAGAAAGTCTGTCGTCATTAACCAGATGATTAAAGTCATTCACGCATTTGAAACTAACTACAATGAAGCACATGCTTTAGAACGAGAGAAAAGCGAAATTGAATATCAATCTCTTATTGCTAAACGAAATAAGCTTGTAAGGGATGTTGAAAAAGGTAAAACACAATCTTCCGATTTAGATGCTGTCATTACCGAAATAAATGGTTTTAATAGACTTCATAAACTAATCCTTACTGTAGATGATGTTACTCCTGAAGTCTTAGCGAATAAGCTAAAGGAACAAGATGAATCATTATCTATATTCTCTAGTGAAGGCGGTATATTCGATATCATATCTGGTGCTTATTCAAAAATTGTAAATATAGATATTCTTCTCAAAGCTTATTCAGGTGACTTCGTTAGAGTCGATAGAATCGGTCGTGAATCTATTTCACTTAAAAAGCCTAAATTAACAATTCTATTGATGGTCCAACCAAAGGTACTAGAGAACATTATGAACAATTCAGTCTTTAGCGGACGTGGTTTAAACGCAAGATTTCTATATTCAATTCCTGAATCTAAGGTGGAAACTAGAAAACTATCAACCATTGAAATCAGTGATGACATTAAACAGGAATTTTATCGCTTAGTTAATTCTATTCTTAATGAAGATACCAAGTTTATAGACACCATAGAACTATCAGATGATGCCTATAAGGGACTTGAAAACTTTCACGATACCTTTGAAGTAAGACTAAAAACTGAACTTAAGAATATCGGTGCCTGGGCAGGAAAGCTTGTCGGTAACATTCTTAGAATATCAGGACTACTAACTAGAGCAAGAGAAGTAAAGTATGACCCGTTCTTAAATGATGGAACACCAGACAAAGATGGAAACTATATCGTTCAAAAGGATGTCATGCTTGATGCCATAAAGCTTGGTGAATACTTCTTAGAACATGCTCTATATGCTTTTAACGCATTAGGTAATGATTCCATAAAGAAAAACGCTAAGGCAATCCTTAATGCTATCATCCGACAAGAACATCACCTTACCGAAATAACACCAAGAGATATTCAAAGGATGTGCAGACAATTCAAGAAAGATGATTTACCACCAGTTTTAGATCTACTTTGTGATTATGGATATCTTAAAGAAAAAGAGTTCGTGGCTAAAGGAGTCGGAAGGTCAAAAGGAACAATCTATCTAATTAATCCAGCAATCTATAACACTGAGTAAAATTGTCCGTTTTGTCCTTTTGTCCCTATAAATACGTTATTACTTATTATTTATATTTAAACTATCTATTCTTGTTTACACCTACGAGGACAATACGGACAAAAAGGACATAATTCACCATTCTTGGAGGTAATTATGAACTCGATTAGAAGTCCGACTCAAATTATAGACCCAGGGGGCCATCAAATCTCTGGTAGCTTCAAATCGGACACCGGGGGTGGACTTTCACGCATAAAAACGCAAATTCAAACGAGGTATATGCCCTATAAATCAAACATACAAAAAATCAATACATAATAGGAGGAATAAAACGTATGTTAATTGTTAAAGAAGGTCCGATTTCACCTAAGAAAATCAACTATGAAGGAGCAACTTATAAAAGAGTTCGTTCCTATACAAACGATAGTCATAAGGCTGTTGAAGTCTATGAATACGAACACCAATTCCATGAACCTTATTATCTTGTTAAAACCGAAGATGGTATTGCAGAACTTAATAAGGAAGATTTGGAACATTACTTAAACTACAAATTTGGAGGTATTAAACATGTCATTTAAATACTTAGATGCATTAGAAAAGTTCTTAAGAGCAACCAATGATACAACTGAAATAAATGAGACTCTTGGTACTGATATTGATGAAGCTGGATTTATCAACTATAACGTTGGTGAGGAAAATTTCCAAAAATACAATATCTTCAGAAAACTAGCTACATTCCTTAATGTCTCTAAGACTGATGGAAAGATTTTAGTCCCTGTATCTGATGATATTGCGGGAATCATGGAAGAAAACGCACCTTTTCCAGTATCTGAACATGAATTTGAGGAAAAGGGATTCTCTTCATATAAATTAGGAACCATTGTTAAAGTAAAACAAGATTTCATCTCTGATTATTCTTTTAACTTAATCAATTATCTAGATAGTGAACTTGCTAAACGCTTTGGTAAGGCTGAAGAAAGACTTATGCTCAATGGTAGTGGTAATAAAGAGCCACTTGGCTTACTTAATCAAGACTTATCTTGTTTTGTGGCCAATGATCTAAGTTATGATGCCATCATTGATTTCTATTTCTCGCTAAGTAAGGAATATCGAGATAACGCATGCTTCATCGTATCTGATGAAATTGCTATTGAACTTAGAAAACTCAAAGATAGTGATGGTAATTATATCTGGAATCAAAACAACGACACAATCTTAAGAAAGCCTGTCTATGTTTCTAGTTATATGAACGATGAAACTAAACCTATCCTCTTTGGCGATTTCTCTTATCTTTCAGTTATCTTAAGAGGCAAAATGAAGCTTAAGGTTCGAGTTATTCGCAAACAAGTTTGAAATTGGCTATGCGGTCAAAGAACGCTTAGATTTCAAATTAACGCAAGCAGATGCAGTCAGGGTATTACTTCTCGACTCATCCGAAGAAAGCGAAGACTAAGCGAGTTTAGGGGCTAATTTAGGCTTCTAGGTTAGCCTCTAATCTCTTTGGAGGTAACATGGATAGAATTACATATAACAAGAAAATCGGTGACACTGTCTATGTTATTAACAGTCCTGCCACCGATAAAAAAGATGAAGATTACATAAAGAAAAAGGTTGAAAAAATGATTCGTAGATCTATTGAAATACCTATCATTCAAATGCCTTTAAATAATAAAAAATAAGTGCTCGTATTACTTGATAATAATCCCTTTTAGAGTGATGTATATACACGACCAAAGGAGGTTATTATAATGAGCACAAATGAACTTAAAGCAAAGCTTTACAAACTGGTTGACAATACCAATACCTCAAGAAAAGGAATTGATTATTTAGTCAATTATTATATTCACTCACTTGGTTGGAGTGAAGATGAAGCAATCAAGTATGCCATTAAGTTATTTGAAGATGGTGTAGTTGATGAAATTAAAATCATTAACGGAAAGGAGGCAGACTAATGCTACAAGAATTAAATACATCAGCACAAAAAATAACAGCATTATACTGCCGTCTTTCACGTGATGATGATTTACAAGGTGATTCAAACTCTATCATTAATCAAAAGAACATCCTACAAAAGTATGCTGATGATAATGGATTTAAGAACACAGTAACGTTCGTTGATGATGGCTATTCTGGTACTACTTTCAATAGACCAGACTGGCAAAGATTAATGGAATTTGTGAACCGTGATGAAGTTGCAACAATTATTGTAAAAGATATGTCTAGACTAGGTCGTGATTATTTGAAGGTTGGATACTTCACTGAAATACTATTTCCTCAAAATGGAATTAGATTTATAGCCATAAATAATGGCGTTGATTCAGATAAACCAACTGATAATGGCTTTACACCATTCTTGAACATTATTAACGAATGGTACGCTAAAGACACTTCTAAAAAGATAAGAGCTGTATTTAAATCTAAAGCTGATAGAGGTGAAACACTAACTTTTCTACCACCATATGGTTATATGAAAGACCCTAATGATAAGCACAAATGGCTTATTGATGATGAAGCTAGTATTGTTGTTAAAGAAATCTTTAGATTATGCATAAATGGTCTTGGTGTTAGTAAAATTGCTAATGAATTAAATAATCGAAATATTATGCCTCCTGGATATTATAAAATCACTCATGGGCAATGGAATAAAGATTTAGATTATTCAAATACAAAATGGAGTCCTGCTATTGTTAGTGAAATACTTAATAGGCAAGAATATATAGGTAATACTGTTATTTTTAAACCAGACCCATATAATAGTAATAAAAGAAAATTCAAATCAATGAAACCAGAGGAACTTAAGATAATTGAAAATACGCATGAAGTCATTATTGATAAAGATACCTTTGATGTTGTAGCAAACATTAGAGCCCATAAGCGTAAAAATACCAAGTTAGGTTATGTTCCCAAACTTGCTGGTAAGCTTTATTGTAGTGATTGTGGCGAGGTATTATATTATGTGTGTCCAAGAGAAAAATATCATAATCCTGCATATTTTGTTTGCAGCAGTTATAGAAAACATAGATGCGAATATACTCACGCTATTAGAGAAGCTGATATAGAAGCTATTATTCTAGCTGATATTAAAAGGCTAACTTCATTTATAAAAAATAATGAAGATGAATTTGTAGCTAAAGTAAGTGATTATTCTAAATCAGAGCTTAATAAGGCATTAAAAAATGCTACTAAGGAAATTGATACCGCTACTTCAAGATATAAGAAACTTGATTCTATTATTCAAAACTTATATGAAGATAAGTTAGAAGGTAAACTAACTGATGATAGATTCAATAAATTATCTACGAGCTATGAAAACGAACAAAAAGAACTCGAAACTCGCATTAAAGAGCTTCAGGACTTTGTAAATAAAGAAAATGAAAAATATCTCAATGCATCTTATCTAATAAGCCTAGTTAAGAAATACACTGAGATAAATGAATTAACGGATGAGATAGTTCAGGAATTCATCCAAAAGGTAGTCGTGCACCATAAAGTTAAAATAGATGGTGTAAAGACTCAACAAGTTGATATCTACTATAATGGCATAGGTCATATAGAGATATAGATTAGTTCTGTTTTTAGTCAGAACTTCCTCCTAACACTGCTAGAGTAAAATCTAGTGGTGTTTTTATTTTAAGGTAATTGTAATGGTTACATCATCATCGCCTAATAAGTCAGTTAGTTCACTTTTAGATAAATTGATGTGACCTAGTTTAGTATAAGCCCATGTATTTGAATCATAGAAGATTACTATTTGGTTAGATGAATATAAAACAATGTCTCCTGGCGAAGTAGTAATTCTGGTATCAGCTGATGTAATTGATGTTCCTAAAGAACCAACTTGCTCGAAACCACCATACATATGCATTTCGATAGTAAGCCCATCTTTAGCTAGTTTTTTTAATGCAGTAACTGAATCGTTATCAAGTCAATTAACATCAATTTCAGTATTACCAATTTTTAAAGATAAAGTTTTATTCATAAGTTCATCATCCTCTTTAGGTTATATAGTAGTATCATCACTTGTTCCATCAGGCTCCTGAGTAGTAGGTTGGCTTGGCTCATTTGTTGGATTCAATGTAGATCGACCACAAGAAACCAGAGTGCACGTTAAAACTAGAGTTGTAATTAGCATTATAAATCTTTTCATAAAGGTCACCTTTAGGCTTATTATACTACAAAGTCATAAAAAAAGAGAGGCAGGACACCTACGAAATTAAAATCGTTGATATCTTGCCTGCTCTAAAGAGTAGTTTAGTTTTAAACATTTTTCTTTTTCTTTTTTCCTTCGCCATTAACAGGAACATCTAAATCTAATGAATCTGCTCCTCCAATAATGATGGCAATGATTATAACAACTATTATTACCGTATATGAAGAATACAACATTACATCAATAATATTTTCATCGCCTTCTCTAACTACAAAATATCCTATTATTATTCCTATTTGAACAATTAAATAATAACCAAGGGTTGAGAACCAATTTGTTTTTACATTGTTGACTATTATGATATATGCAACAATAGTAGATACAAATATTATTGTGATAAGTATACCAAATAAAGTATCATTATTTTTTACAACTGGAATGTTGGAAATAGCAATGATAATTAATAGATATGCCATTATTATGATAAGTGGTAATAATATTTCAATAAGTGACAAATCATATTCCTTATATATATGCCAAGCTCTAATCGCAAATCCCAATGCTATACTATTTAGCATCATCGGTAATATTTTACCAATTACCAGTTTTCTTAAAACAATTGCAATTATGATGCTAATAGCAATTATGATTGCGGCAGTTATTAATAATGCTTTAGTAGTTAACGTATAGTTTTTCAAAATATAACTTGTAACTGTTGATAGCAAAAAAATACAAAAAGATATAACTGGCACTAATATATTTTTATTCATTCGTTTCTTCTACTTTCCTTTAATTATTTTCTAAATTGTCAAAATACTCTCTAATTGTGCTTACTGCAACTTTTGCTAATTCTGCCATACCAAGTACATTAGGGTGAACAGTATCAGCTAAGTAATCACGTGTATTGAAAGCATTTCTAAAATCAATAAGTGGTAAATTATATTCTACTGACAAATCAATTATTACTTGATTTAGTGCGGCTGTATTTTTAACGTGTTCTTCGTAATAACTTTGACTATTTCTATTTACTTCAAAGCTAATAGTACATAAGAACAATTTAACATCTGGATATAATTTATATATATTATTAATCATATTTCGATATGAAGTTTTGAAATCACTTGGAGCAACTCCTACTCCTTCAGCAAGTGAATCATTCATACCCATAAATACAACCATAATGTCAGGTGGTAAATTATCAAGTCTACGCGATTTTTCTAATCTTGAAATATTTTCAGTTGAATTTTTTCCGTACTTGTTCATTACACAAGTACCGCTATATGAATTGTTAATTCCTAGTTTACAGCCTAATTGATTTCTAGTCATCATCCACCAAGTTTGCTCAACTGTTAATTCGTGATATTTTGGATAATAACAAGAATTTTCTTCATTAGTAAATGGTGTATAACTGTAATAAGTTGAAATACTATCACCTAAGAAACTTATGTATGAATTTTTTAAATTAGCTTCTTCCCATTTTGCAAAAAGAGTAAAATTACCAGTAGTTGTATCATCAAATCGATAAATTCTACTTCCATTAAATTCTGGATTATTGTACCAGCCTCTAAAGAAATATCCTTCTTTTTTAGCTAGTGGTATATTTGTTTTTTTATCGAACACTGTATATTCATATATTAATCCTGTGCAAGTACCACCATTTAACTCGTAGTTGATTGTATATTTTTCATACCATCTTGCATATAACTCCATATTGCTGGTTACTTCTTTTTCTAAGCCAAATAAAATAGTTAAATTTTTATCTTCATAATAATTAGCAAATACAAAACCTTCTTTTGTTGGCTTTTCAATTGCACCGAATTGTTTTAATGTTACACCTTCAGGCACTTGGATTATGGTTTTTGCATCATCAACGTTCCAATTAATAGTTATTTGATAATATTTTAGCCATATCGCAACAAGTTCAATATCATTATATACTTCTTTATCAAAATCGTATTCTCTACCATTTTGTTCAAAACACTTAAGTACATAGCCATCTCTAATCTTTGTTTCAGGTTCATCAAGCAATTCACCATCAATTACATATATTATTTCATCTTCAAATTCAGCACCCCATTTAATTGTTACTTTGTGTGCCTCATGGAATCTAGCAACAAGTTTAATATCACCAGTTGTCCCTTTAGTAATTTTTTCTACTTTAGTATCACCATCATACCAACCTAGAAATTTATATCCTTCCTTGGTAGGATTTAATAAAATTATGTCTTCTGTTTCTATATTATATGATGTTGGATTATCTACACTGTCACCATCATTTTCATATGTTATTTGGTAATTGATTGCTTCAAATTTGGCAACTAATTTAGTATCTTTCTTTACTGGTTTAGAAAAGTCAAATTGTACATCTCCATCATACCAACCAATAAATCTATATCCTGTTTTTGAAACTTCTTTATTAGTAGCAAGACTACCACCATCTATCGTAATGGTATTTATATCACTACCATTTTCATAAGTAATGGTATATTCTTTCTTTTTACAACTAGTTAACATACTAGAAATCAATATTAACGCTATCATTAAATATAATGTTTTTCTCTTCATGTCTACCTCCATATATGTTAAAATCTCAACTTAGATCCCCCCACCCACAAGTTACATAAGCTTAAGGCTGCTTCGATCAAGACCTGACCTGGTTCACCATGGAACCTTGGATGAAGGTATCTAAGTTGAGATTACAATAGCATTATACTATATTTTTTTAATTTTGTCAATTTTTTAAAATGGTAGTTTTTTCTTTTTTATGATCTTTTTGATTTAAAGAATTGCTTTAATAAATCACTTGATTTTTCTTCAAGAACTCCTCCTGTTACTTCAACCTTGTGATTAAACTTTTCGTCAAAAATTTTCATTTTACTCTCAACTACGCCAAACTTTGGTTCTTTTGTTGCGAAGACAACTCTTTTTATTCTTGCTTGAAGAATAGCACCCGCACACATAAGACATGGTTCTAATGTAACATATAATGTTGCATTATCTAAGATCCAAGCGTTTAATTTCTTTGAGGCTTTTTGAATTACCTTCACTTCTGCATGTCCTAAAACATCATGCTTTTTTTGCCTCTCATTATGTGCTTTAGCAATTACTTTATCACCTACTACAAGAACAGCACCGACAGGTACTTCATCTTCTAAATAAGCTTTACTTGCTTCTTTTAAAGCTAAGCTCATATAATAATTATCATCTTTATTTTTCATATGCACGATGAGGAACTTGGTGACAGTGTCTACAACGCGATTCGTATTTTTCAGATGCGCTAACTAAAATTGTTGGATCATCATAATCTGCTGGATGACCATTTATCAAACGTTGAGTGCGAGTTGCGGGGTCACCACAAACCATACATATACCTTGAAGTTTAGTAACGTACTCAGCTCTTGCCATAAGTTCAGGCATAATGCCAAATGGATTTCCTCTAAAGTCTTGGTCTAATCCTGCTACAATTACTCTTACGCCAGAATTAGCAAGTCTTTCAATAATTTCAATTAAGCCAGCATCAAAGAATTGTGCTTCATCAAATGCCACCGCATAAGGTAGTTTTTTTATATGTTGTAATACTTCAGTTGAATCTTTTACAGGGATTGAATCTACACGTTGATTTGAATGTGATACTACTTGTTTTTTATCATATCTATCATCAATTATTGGTTTAAAAACGATTATATCTTTTTTAGCATATTTTATACGGTTAATACGTCTAATTAATTCTTCAGTTTTTCCCGCAAACATACAACCACAAACAACCTCTAACCATCCATCTTTACTTTTTAAATCCATATACTACTACCTCTTTTTCTTATCTTCCTTACAATTTTAATATTATACTAAAAAATACAAAAAAAGTCATATCATTTGTCTATGAAAATTTATTTTCCCTTTTACATTTCATTTTCTATTGATTTTTATCCTTTTATATGATAAAATAACTTTGAGGTGAATTATGAATAGACTAGTAAACATCGTTGATGAATATGTAAGCGATAAGTTAAATTATTTAGATTTTGCTAATTTAGTAAAAAATGTAAATAGTTCCTTGTTAAACGATATTGTAAATATTTCGCAAACTTCAAAAATAGATCAAAGAATGATTGCAATAATGACAATCTACCTATTTAATTATTCAATCTTTGATTTAAGTAATGATTCTAACATATATATTAGTTTCATTAAAGATATTATTGAAGATAATATAATTATTGGTTTTGAAACTTACCAAATCACTAATGATTATCTAATTGGCAGATTAAAAACTTCAGACAAAGATTTCATTATTATCTTAAATCCTAGTAAAAATGAAATTGATTTAACACTACCTAGTGATATAGCTAATAAAACCTATTATTGTTTTAACTGTAATGATGAAATTGATTTAGAAGTTTCGGTTGATATGCCAGAATATAGTTTTTACATTTTAAAAGAAATTTAGAAAAACTCATTGATAAATTCAATGAGTTTTTTTGCACTATATATATTTATATTCATAAGTATATGTATTGGTTTCCGTATTTAGAATTAAGCGTACTTTAATGTTTGTTACGTTATTTCCCTCTTTTACTTCTACCTTAATATACTTATATCCCTTTTCTTCTTTTACTTTAAACTTGTATGAAGTTTTAGTATTGTTACTTACTTCTTTTAATTCTACTGATAATTCACCATTTTCTTGTTCTAGTTCTAACTCAACTTCATTCACTTTTTTACCATTACTTACGATAGTATATTTATATTCGTGGGTATATTCATTTTGTTCAGTTTCTGTTTCTTCTTGAACTATCACATAATTGTTTTCATCTTCAATAATTTTAAAGATTGATTTGTTTTCTACTTCATCATTTTCTTTTTCTTCCTTAACAATACCTTCAAGAATAAATTCTTTTTCACCAACTATTGCAATACCACTAATTCTTTTTTCTGTTTCAATTTCTTCAGTTAAATCATCTTCGTCAATTTCTGTTTTAATTTCTGATGATATTTCATTGTAATACAATGAATATACTACTGTTTGATTTTGAAAATTTCTTGTTGTGATTTCAACTAAATTACTATATTCTGGTTTATCTGAAACCTTTGTTTCAGTTTTAAACCCTCCATTATCATTTAATAACTCTTGCATTAAACCTAAATATTTATCGATAACTTCTTTCTCTACTACTTCTTGATTTGCTACTCGGTTACTTAAGCGCTTAACAGTAGTATATTCTTCTTTTGTTTCTAGCATCTTAATTGATGATAGAGCTTGATATGACATATTGATAGTTTGATCATCAAATCTGTCAGTTTTAATCTTCTGCTTTTTGGTGCATGATGTAAAAATTAATACTGCTCCAATTGTTAAAATTAATGTTAAAAATACTTTTTTCATGTTTTTATCCTCCATTCAACTAATAAACAAATGAAAGATTATTTTTATTGGTAAATTTTTATTTTTTTATTAATTTTTTTTCAATTGTTGTATTTTCTTCAATAAAGTAGTATTTAATAGAAGAAACATCATCTATTACTTCAACTTTACCTTGATAAGTTGTAAAGTTTACCTTTAAGATAATTTCATTATTTTCTATTTTTGAAACTAGTTTTTCAACTTTACCATTTGTCAACATTTCAATCTTAATTTCTATTTCATTATCTTCTACTTCATATGATATTGAATATTCATTTTGCTTTTTGTTGTTTATGTATGAAGTATAAACAAATTCTTCTTCATCTACTTCTTTTTCTTGTTTGATGACAAAGTATTCATTTTCACCAGTTACAACTTTAATTTTAGTTTCTATCTCGTCTTCTTCAGATTCTATTTCACCAAATACTTGATATGTTTTATTATCAATAGTAATAATACCCTCTATATTAAATAATTCTTCATTATCTTCGTGTTTTAAAACTTTAGTCTTATTAAAATAAATAGTATATTGAAGATCTAATTCGCTATTGAAAAACGCTTGAATAATCATTTTGTTTTCGTATGTTCCATCATCATTTTGAAGGATTTCATATTTTACCTTTTCTTTTGAAAGCATTTGTTTAATGGTTAAATAATGTTCATTAATTTTTGTTGCAACATCATTTAGATTAACATTATTTCTTGATAAAGAACGCTTTTTGATTCTGGTGTTAGTTTGTGTAGATGATGAATAAAGCAAATTACCTGCAGCCATCATTTCAAAAGCATAGGCTTCTTCTATTGAAGTTGCAATTGTCGGAACTTTAACTTTGTTTTTAATAGGCCCTTCAGTATTATTTCCTATATTTAATACTGTAAGAACAAGAACTATTACTAAAACTATACTAAAGCAACTTATTGGGACAAGTTTTGATCTAAAAAATACTGGTTTAGTTTTCTTTGTTTCTTTATGTTTTGCTTTTACATATGTTGAAACATTACTTATATTCATATTATCAACTTCTTTATTTAAATCTTCAATAAATTGATCATACTTACTCATTATCATCACCTATCCTTTCTTTTACTTTTTTTAACGCTTTGTTGTAAAGCCAAGTTATCGTTCCTAATGGCTTTTTCATTATTTTGGCGATTTCTCGGTGTTTTAGTTCATCAATAACATGCATAATAAATACTTGTAATTCATCACCAGATAAAGTATCGTAAACTATGTCAAGAAGAGGAGTATCTTTATCTTTTTCAACAATATATGTATCTTCATATGTGCTGAAATCATAGAATACTTCTTTCTTTTGCTTGTTATATTCATTAATTGCGAGATTTCTTGCAATTGTTACAATAAACGCAACTACATTAGTTTTTTCTTTATACTTATGAATGTTATTTAAAAATCTCATATATGTTTCTTGCATAATATCATCACTGATAGTTTTATTTTTAACAATACTTAATATTGATACATAAACTTGCCGTTTAGTTAATTCATAAAATTCATCAAAGACATCCATATTGTTATTCTTTAATTCAACAATGATTTTATGCATTTCATTAGTGCCTATTCTGCTCATTTTTTCCCTCTATTAATAAACAAATTACTTTTCGTTTTTATTGGTTTATTTTATATTATTATACAATAATTTAATATTTTATTTATTAAGTATGCAATTACTTTATTTTTTGATATATTTAATTTTCATGATATTGTATAAAAAACATTAGATAGAATCTAATGTTTTTAGTTACTATTTCAAATTAATTTCTTCTTTTACGATAGTCTTATTTTTCTTTAAATGTTTGTTTTGATACAAAATAATATTACTATTTAAAGTTGTAAGAGAATACTTCTTTTTGTTTACCTCATAAATAAGTGGTTCTGAAATCAAATTTTTAACTAAGTTTATAAGAGCAAAATATAAATAATTAGTTTCATGATATTGATAAAACCTACTATCGTATGATGTCATTACTTCTAGTTTGCTTGAATAATAGAAGTTATATTCTACTAGGGTATTTTTAACAACAAGTTTAGCTTTATATTTATTGAAAATTATCGATATATTTTTACTATCAACAATGATATTCTCTTCTTCTTTTGTGAATTCAGTTTTTCCAACTAATTCTTCTAAAGGTACAATTAATGATTTTTGAAATTGCTTGTTTTCAATATCTTCATTTAATCTAGCAATATATCTAATTTTTTTACGCTTTTTCTTTTTAATTAATTGTTGTTTATAAATTGTAGTTATAATGTAGAGAGTTACAGGCAATACGACTAATAGTAATATGAATAGAATTGAAAGACCATTTTTAAAGACAAAATTAGTTGTAACTTTAAAGATAACTAAAATGATAATCCACCATACTAAAATAATAATATTGCGATACATCATCAAGAAAGTTTTAAACTTCATTACTACATATCCTTTGCTATTTGAGCGGCTAATTTACAATTATTAAATACCAACTCAATATTTGATGCTAGGCTTTCACCACCAGTAATATCTTTAATTGTTGCAAGTAAATATGGTGTTGTTTCTTTACCTTTGATATTTAATTCATTCATTCTTCTAAGTGCTTCAACAATTGCATCATTCATTACTTTTTCATCTAATGAATATTTAGCAGGAATAGGGTTAGTAATTAATACTCCACCACTTAAACCTAAATCCCATTTAGTTTTAAGAATTTTTGCAATTTCTTCAGGAGTATCAATACGATAATCTACTTTGTAAGGGCTAGTTCTAGTATAGAAAGCTGGTAGATATTCTGTTTGGTATCCAATTACTGGAACACCTTTAGTTTCTAAATATTCTAATGTTTTAGGTAAATCAAGAATTGCTTTAGCACCTGCGCAAATTACTGCAACATTAGTTTTAGCGAATTCATCAAGATCGGCAGATATATCCATGGTAACTTCGGCACCACGATGAACACCACCAATACCCCCTGTAGCAAATATTTTAATACCAACTAAACTAGCAATATACATTGTTGCGCTAACAGTTGTTGCGCCATTTAATTCTTCAGCAACAATTACTGGGATATCTCTTCTTGAAGTTTTAACTACTTTGTGTCCTTCTTTTGCAATGTATTCTATTTGTTCTTCAGTTAAACCTACACAAAGTTTACCTTTAATGATTGCAATTGTTGCGGGGACAGCACCATTACTTCTTACTATTTTTTCACATTCTAATGCTGTTTCCTTGTTTTGAGGATAAGGCATTCCGTGTGATATAATTGTTGATTCTAATGCAACAATTGGTTTATTGTTTTTAAGTGCTTCTTGTACTTCTTCACTAATTAAAATGTAATTTGATAATTCTTTTTTAAGCATTGTCTTCCTCTTTTCTGTCAGGTAATAATTTAATTGTTGAATTTGATTCATACACTTTATCAGATATTTTTGCAATAACTTTAAAATTAACGCGTTTTTCAACTTCAACTGGTAAGTTATAATATAATCCGTTAATTCCTTCTCTAAATAAATTCTTTAATACATCTTCCGTATTATTGTATTCATCAGTACTTAATTCAAAGTTTACTTCTGCATCACTAAAATACTTTTGTAATATATATTCCATTCTTATCATTTCTACAAACTCTTCATAACGTCCTGTTCTAATTAAATAACTTGGGCATTCTTTTCCTTTTGGATCCATATCATGATGACGTTTTACATTATCTAAATTTAGATTATACTTTAACATAAGTGATGCAACTAATTTAGCATTATTTGCTAGAGTTCCTTCATAGTTACCATCTTGGTTTACACACATTTCAATACCAATACCATTGTTATTACCAGTACCTGGTGTTACTGTACCATCACTAGCATGCCAACAAATTACGTTGTCCGCAAAGCTTTGATATATACCATAAGCGTCAACTTGATAATTCCATGAAGCTTCTCTTCCTCCTGTTTCAAATGCATATCTATATTGCATTTTTGCTAGGTACTCTGCTGTTTGACCATCAACTGTCATTGCACTTTCATGTACTACAATCCATAATACATTTTGAGTATTTGGCATTTGATATCCTTTATAAAATCTTTCATTCAAAATAGCTTGTGGGACACTTGGTTTATAAACAGTTCCTAAAGTTCCTGATCCAAAGAATCTTGCAACAAAATCATTACGTGTTACATCGATTAAATATGATTGATTTACTACTGGTTTAACCGTTTTAAATAAATTCAATACTCCATAAGAATTAATACGTTCTTGATAATCTAAATATAGTTCATCATTATATTCTTTGTGTAAGTGGTTGATCGATCCTTTTAATTCAATTTTGCAATAGTAATCTAAAATCTTTTGTAAATATTCTTCTTTAGTAATTTGTCCACCTACATTGTATATTTCATAAAACAATGTAGTACTTTCAGTTCCATATTTTAAGACACATTTCAATCTTACATCTGTTTTTTCAAAAGGAGTTAATAACTCATCACCTAACATAATGAATTCAGGGACATTGGCAGTCCATACTAATTCAACATCATATTCATTATTATATACTGGAAGAGTAGCAATTTCACCTTCTTGAAAGTCCTTAATTTTTTGATCAATAGCTGGTTCAAGTAATTCAAATCTTTGTGCTGCATTAAATGATACAACAGTTATAGTTGTAGGATATACAACTACTATACCATCTTTGATAATATATACATTCATTGTGGCAGTTTGTACTTTAGTAGATTGTGTAACTACACCTTTAGATGTAACTATTTCTTCATTTAAACTTTCATACATTACAGAATATCCACTATAATCCATTGTTAATAAATCAATGTTTGTTGAAGTTGCATTAGATAATGGTGCACCATAAAATTTATAGGCATAATCATACATTTCTTTATCAGCAACTACTTCACCTAAGACAATATCATAACTATTAACAAATGTTTTTCCATTTACAGTTACAGTAGCATAAAGAGTTACTTCTCTACCATCTTCTCCAGCAACTGGCATTCCGTTATCTAATAAGACATTGTGGTCTGATGATTTCCAAGTTATGGTTGCTTCACCAATAACTTCTGGTAAATCAATCTTACCAGTTATATCATTATCTAAAACATTCCAAACTTCTCCATCTATTAATGATAATCCAGTTTCTTTATTACACATTGAACATATAGATGGTCTTTCATATGTTGCGGGGATAAAATTATGTTCTAATTTTTCACCTTCAGTTAATCCACATCTTGAACAAGTTTTTGGTGCTTGACATGTTGCATCTACCCACTCATGTCCTAGTGCATTTCCTTCAGTAAGTCCACACTTTGTACATTTCTTTGGTTCTAAACATGTAGCTTCTTGGAAAGTATGTTTACAACCTGAATTTTTCTTGCAGCTAGTAAATGTCATAAGAGACATTGCTAAAACAAATATTAATAATAGTATTCTTCTTTTATTCATTTTTAGTTCCTCTTTTCTATGAGTATATTATAGCATATTTTTTTAAAAAAGCAATAATTTATGTGTTTTTAATATATATAATGACAATTCTATTTTAAAACTTAATCAATAAAAAATAAATGCTTCAATTAAGTATACCTACATAAAAATACTGTTGACAAACAAAAGTTTGTCAACAGTCTGAAATAGCCTATTTGGCTATTTTACTATGTCTATAATATCTGAAAATTTTTTTGCAATATAGGTTGCTTTCATTTCTTTTAGAAATGCTTCTCCTCTAAATCCCCAACTTGCACCTATGCAATCAATGCCAGAATTGTTTGCGGTAAAAATATCAATGTCACTATCACCAACATATATAGTTTTATTTATATCAGCATCTAACATTTTAATAGCTAACATTACCATATCTTTACTAGGTTTTTTAGCAATACCTGGTTTTTCACCAATCATAACATCGATATATTTGCCAAATATTGGTTTACAAATTCCTGTTACTCCATCTTGATATTTATTAGATACAATTGCCATTTTTACATTCATTTTTTTTAATGTTTCTAGTGTTTCAAAAACTTCTGGATATGGCTTGGTTTTATTGGTTCTATTTATTTTATAATTATCTAGAAAAGCTTGATAGACCTCATCGAAATTAGTTGCACCTTTTGGTATTGCTCTTTCAATTAATACCTTAATTCCACTACCTACCATATATCTTACTTCATCTATTGTATGTGTTGGGTAATTATATTTTTTGAGTGCATAATTTACACTATCTGTTAAGTCTTCTAATGTATCTAACAACGTTCCATCTAAATCAAATATAATTGTTGTGTATTTCATCTTAACCTACTTGAAACGTTTATTTTCATAGTCATAATCAGGATCGATTTCACCGAAAAATCTTCGTCCTGTCTTTTTTGCCGCAATAGAAGCTTTCATAAATACTTCACCATAACGACTATCTGAAATACTAAGAGTTGAATTACTATATGCTTGATCAATTATTTCTAGATTAAGCAATATACCATCTACCCATACTAAACCAAGATATCTACCGTACATATCTTTGGTAGCACCATTAGCATCAAGTATTATTGTTTTGGCATTTTTTAATCTTGCCTTAACATAATCTGATGCGGCCTTACCCCAAGGTTCTTCTTCAATAGTACTTTCTCTAGTGTTTATTCCTAAAAAACGTAATTTAATTATTTGTCCAGTCTTTATATCTCTAAAAGATGCGGTATCACCATCAACACAATAATTCAAAGTAACTTGACCTACCCCATCTTCAATGAAACTTTTATTTTCCCATTCGAAATCTATTTTAACCTCTGATGTATGATTTTCAGTAAGTGGTAATACTGTTGTATAAACTACAACTTTTTCATCTTTACTTATACTGCTACCTACTTGTAATCCATGTCCATATGAAACAAATTTATCTAATTCATCATCCGAATTAATTATTTTTTCCGCAAATTTAAAAGTATAGCTTATATTACTTTTCTCTAGTGTTTCAGTTATTTCATCTCTAGACTTTCCTGTTAAGTCAGGTAAAGTAATTTTATCTTCTTCTGTACATCCGACAAGAAGCATTGTAAATATTAATAAAAACCATGTTAAAATTTTTTTCATCATTAACACCTCACATAATTATTATACAATATTTTTTAATTTTTTTTGTTTAATTGCACTATAACTAGTCTGTATAATCTTGTTTTTTAGACATTTTTTTGATATAATATAGTGGTAGAAACAATTAATGAAAATTACTGGAGGAATTATGAAAAGAAAAATTTGCTTTTTAGCAATCTTTTTAGTTTTTAGCTTTTGCACACTAACTAGTTGCAAAAAGAATAATCAGGTTTGTACAAGTCATACATATGCTGCAGCAACTTGTACTGCCCCTAAAACATGTACAAAATGTGGTTACACTGAAGGAGAACCTTTAGGACATGATTTAGTACATCATGAAAAGTTAGAAGCTAATTGTACAACTAGTGGACATAATGCTTATGATACTTGTTCTAGATGTGATTATACTACTTTTAAGGAAATACCTGCTCTTGGACATGATTGGTTATATGATGATACTTATCATGTAAATATATGTGATAGATGTAATACTTGCGATGGTATTAAATATGTACTTAATATTAACTACTTAGAAATAGGTCAACAAACATATATAGATTTTAAAGATTATGAACCAAGTGATTTTGAATTTATCATTTATGATGAAGATATTATAAGTATTGATAATTATGGTAGAATACAAGCTTTAGCTGTTGGTAATACTGATGTTGAAGCATACTTAATTTCAGACCCTAATTATTTCATAGAATTTAACTTTGAAGTTATTGATAAAGCACCTACTGTTTATACAACTTATGAAAGAATGGCTAAAGATGATATTAGTTACTTATACTTTAAAGATTCATTAGAATCAGTCTCTGATTATACTATTACATTTGGTAGTGATAAAATATTAGAAGTTGCTTCTGATAATTCTATAAAAGCTATAGGATATGGTACAGAAACAGTTACTCTTACATCTAAGAAAGATCCAAGAATTGTTACAAGTTGTAAAATAACCATCGTTAATGCTAAAACAAATCTTGTTATTTATGGCGCCAATCCAAATGGCTCAATGAAAGCTCGCGAAACTATGCAACTTACAAATACTCTTTCTAGTAACAACCGTAACCTTACTTGGGTTTCAACAAATAGTAAAGTCGCAGTTGTATCAGAAGGGGGTGTTGTTACTGCAGTTTCTGAAGGGTATGTTTCTATTTATGCTTATCCAAACAATGATAAACAAAATGTTGTACATTATTATCTAAATGTATCTGGTATTGGCGAAGCTGATTATATTAGTAGATTTATTCATGTTGCTTTAGAAGAAAACGGAACTCATGAAACAGGCGATAATATTCAAAAATATGGCGAATGGTATCCTAATAATGGTGCACCTTGGTGTGCAATGTTCGTATCTTGGTGTTGGTATCAAGCAGGTTTAACTAATGACATTCTTTGTAAATATCAAGGTTGTTACACTGGTATGAAATGGTGTACTGAAAAAGGCATTATGCACTTCGTTCAAGATTATACATTTGCTGAAGCTCTAGAAGGTGGCGTAAGTAGTAAACAATATGCGGAAGACTATAAACCAGTTACTGGAGATATTATATTCTTCTTAAGTAGTGGTATGTCACATACTGGTATAGCCATTTATGCTGATGATAAATATTTATATACGATTGAAGGCAATACTTCAGATCAAGTAGCAATTAAGCGTTGGTCATTAAATGATGCACGTATTACTGGATACGCTCATCCAAAATATCCTGAATACTCAAAAGAAAGAGAAGATTTTAGTTGGATTAAAGACCAAAAAGCCGATGGTACATATTGGTGGACTGAAGTTGCTGAAAAACAAAAAGTAGATTAATATTATAAAAGATAAAGCGCCTTGCTTTATCTTTTTCTTTAATTAGTGTATAATGTTAGCGGAATTGATATCCTAATGGGGAGCATCTGCTGAGAGGTTATTTAGTTAACGACCCAAAACCTGATCTAGATAATGCTAGCGTAGGGAATAGTATGCAATATGTTGCATATTTCTTGGCACTGTTCTTTGGATTGACCAAAGAATTTTTGTTTTTTAGGAGGTTAAAATGAGAAAAAACACAATTCGCTTAATAGTCGAAGTAAGTATTCTTGCTGCACTAGGACTAGTTTTTGATTTATTATGTGGAGCTTTCTTAAGTTTTGCATGGCTTAATGGTGGAAGTATTAGTATTGCTTGTCTTCCAATTCTTATTGCCGCATACAAATATGATTTTAAAGGTGGTTTGTTATGTGGTTTATTAGTTGGTAGTATTCAATTAATATGGGCAAAATCTAGTTATTTAATCCACCCTGTTCAAGTAATGTTAGATTACGTTATACCTTACTTATTAGTAGGCGCTGTAGGTGCTCTTACTGCTCTTGCCAATAAAACTACTGAAAGTAAAACTTTAAAAATCATATATATAGTAACTGGTATAATTATTGGATTTGCATTAAAGACTTTATCACAAACTTTATCTGGTGTTTGGTACTGGGCAACTCCTTTTGCAGAATCACTTGTATATAATGGTTCATATAACGCTGTTAGCTGTTTATGTTGTATTGTTCTTGCTATACCACTATCATTTAATGAAGCTATTATGCGTAGACCTGATGAAGAAAAAGCTAAATAAGTAAAAAGCAGTTAGATATTTAAATATCTAACCGCTTTTTTTCATTCTTTTTCACTCAAATAATCGAATAATTTAGAAATGGTTTCTCTTGACATAAATGGATATAACTTCTTTATATTAATATTTTGATGTTTACCTTCAACATATTCATCAACGAATTCATTTATTGTGCTACTAGAAACAAATGGTACAATTTTAGTTACCATATCATTTAATTCTTCGTTATTTACAAATGTTTTAAATAATCTATCAAGTTCCTCTCTTCCTAAAAATGGGAATACACAAACTATATTAATCTTTGAATATTTAGGATCTTTGTTAATATATCCATCAACAATTTTTGATAATTTTTCTCTACTCAAAAATGGTAATAGTGCAATTATATTTGATTTTGAAAATAAATTATTTATATCAAAAAATTTATCATCATCGTCGTCATCTTCATTTTCGTCATCATCATCTTCTTCCTCTTCCTCTGCTTCTTCTAATTCATCCAAATATTCTTCAAATTCATCCTCTTCATCTTCACTAGAAAAAACTAGTTGTGTTTTATCATGTATTTTTACTGCTTCTTCAAAACTAATAGGCACATATATTTCTTTATCATTTTCAATAACTTTTTTTAATATCATACTAATACTCCTTTGTTAAAAATAATTGTTCACCGGGTGTAAGTTTAGGATATAATTCATTAATGTCTATAACTATTCTTTTATCCTTTATAGCTTTTAATACAATCATTCTTTCAGTCGGTGAAAACTGATAGAAGACGTTTGGTAAGTTTACTTTTATGTTGGCATTTATAATGTTTTCAACAATAGACAATCTATTATGGCCACTAAATATATTTGATTCATCTATTTCAATTGTTTCATTTAGACACAGTAATTCATCAATTGATATTGAAAATAGTTTTGTAAGTTCTATCAATACGTCTATTGATGGAACTCCAATTCCTTTTTCCCATTTTGATACCAATTGTCTTGTTACATACAAATGACTAGCAAGGTCATCTTGTGTCATGTTTTTTTCTTTTCTTTTTGTCATTATGACTTTGCCAACTTTTGAAAAATCTATCATATTTCCCTCCTTACACTAATATTCTACTACAATTATTTACAAATATCAAGCAACTCTAAGTTGCATTCGCCAATTATTAAGTTTCAATTATACTAATAAATATGAAAAAAAGGTAGAATTTATTTTGTAAGAATTCTACCTTTATTTATTATTCATCTAATAATTTTGTTGCTTCTTCTTGAGTTAATTTTGTAACATCATCTAAACGTTTTTGAATTTTTCTAGTTCTAGTTCCAACTAATTTTTCTAATTGATCAGATGCTTGATTAATTCGTTCTTGGGTCTTTGTTAAAACTTCTTCAAAATTATCAAATTCAGTTTTTACAGCCCCTAATATCTTCCAAACTTCTTGTGATCTTTGTTGAATTGCTAGAGTCTTAAATCCCATTTGCAAACTATTTAATAAAGCTGCCATTGTTGTTGGTCCTGCTACAACAATCTTGTAATCGCGTTGTAAAGTTTCGGTTACTCCACTTTTTACTACTTCTGCATATAGTCCTTCAATTGGCAAAAACATTATACCAAAATCAGTTGTATTTGGAACATCAATATATTTATCATGAATGTCTTTAGCAAATTTTTTAATTTTAGTATTTAAAGCTGCTATGGCACTCTTAACATTATCACTATTTGAAGTCTCATATGCATCTAGAACTGTCTGATATGTATCCATTGGGAATTTGGCATCTATTGGTAGATATATAAAACTATTATCTTTACCTGGCATTTTTATCGCAAATTCAACTGGATCTTTTGAGCCTTTTTTAGTTACAACATTTGTGTCATATTGTTCACTTGAAAGAATTTGTTCTAAAATATTGCCTAATTGAGTTTCACCCAAAATACCTCTAGTTTTTACATTACTTAATACCTTCTTTAAATCGCCTACGCTTGAAGCAAGGGTTTGCATTTCACCTATTGATTCATAAACTTTTTGAAGGCTCTTGGTTACCATATCAAATGATTGAGCAAGTTTATCATCTAAAGTCTTTTGTAATTTTTCATCAACAACTTGACGCATTTCATCTAATTTTTTACTGTTATCTTGTTGAAGAGATTGAATTGATTTTTCAACTGTTGTTCTAATATTTTCAAGTTTATTTTCGCTTGTGGTTGTATTATTTAATAATGTATCATTAAAGGTTTTTAAATTACTAGTAATACTTTGAATCATACTATCAAAATTTTGTTTTTGTTGAGTATTTTGCCCAGTGAATTCATTTTTTGTCATTGTTGATAATGATGATTGAAAATTACTTAGACTAGTATTTAATTCGATTCTTAACTTAGATAGTTTATCATCTAAATCCTTACTAATTAATCCGGTAATTTCTTTTATGCTTTCATCTTGATTAGTATTAACATGTTGTTTTTGAGAATTTTTAATTAGTATGATTATATTTAAAGTTAGTGATATTACTACTAACGCAATTGTAATAATTGCCAATACTAATTCAATCATTTTTATTTTATTCCTCCAATAATTTTTCTAATTCATCAACAAGTGTTTCCATACGTTCGACAACTGCCATATATGCATCTTTTTTAGTGAAGTCAACACCTGCTTCTTTTACTTGTTCTACAGGGTATTTAGATCCACCTGATTTTAGTAAATTTGTATATTTTTCAAAAGCACCAGGTACATTTTCTTTTACATCTTTATAAAGTTTAAAACTTGCGGCAAAAGATGTAGCATATTGATATACATAGAATGGTGTATAGAATAGATGAGGTATATATGCCCAAACGTATTGTTTTAAATTTTCTTTAGTTATATCTAATCCATAATACTTCTTATATAAATCAATCATAATTTGTGATAATACTTGATGGTTAATTGGTTTATTTTCGGCAACTTCTTTATTTGCAAGATATTCATATTCAGCAAATAATGTTTGGCGATAAAATGTTCCAACTATTTCATCAATTGCTTTTTGAATAACCATTATCTTTTCTTCTTTCGTTGCATTAGGAAGAGTTAAGAAATAATCTAACAATGCATGTTCATTAAATGTTGAAGCTATTTCCGCAACAAATATTGTGTAATCTTGTAACATTGTAGGTTGAGTTTCAGCAGAATACATTGAATGAATTGAATGACCTGCTTCATGAGCAACTGTGAACACACTGTCTAAAGTATTATCATAGTTAAGTAAAATAAATGGATGAAGATTAGCAACACTTGATGAATATGCACCAGTTCTTTTCCCTAATCTTTCTTCAACATCAACAAAGCCTTCTCTTAATACTTCGTGAGCTTTTGCTTTGAAATCTTCTGGGAAATCTTTTATTGAAGTAAAGAATAAATTTTTAGCATCTTCATAGCTATATTGTTTATTAGAATGAGCTAATTCTAAGAAGCGATCATATGTATGATAGGTCTTTAATCCTAAAGCTTTTTTTCTAAGTTTGATGTATTTCTTTAAAGCTTTTTTATTGTTTCCAGCAACATCAATTAAGTTAGTAAATACTGAAGTAGGTATATTGTTATCATATAAAAAGCTTTCTAATACAGATTCATAATTGCGAGCTTTGGCATTTGCTTTATTATCTTGTAACACATTGTTATAGATAGTAGCATATGTATTTTTATGATCATCATATGTTTTATAAACAGCTTCAAATATTTTTTTACGGTCACTTGCTTCTTTTGAATTTGCGATTAAAGAAATGTAATTTCCTTGAGTTACACTAACAACTTCTTTATTCTTTAATTTTACATCTACACTTTTACTATCTCCTACCGCAAGTGCACTATATAAATCTGCACCTGATGAAGTTACTGGTGCAAACAATGATAGCAATCTTTCACTTCCAGCATCTAGTACATGTTTGCTACCTCTAAATAATTTTTGAATAGCAAATCTAACTTCTTCTATTTCTTTATGATTATTAATAAAGCCCATTATCTTTTCTTCACCTACTGATAATATTTCTGGGTCAGCAAATGATCTTACTTCTGATAATGTATATAAAGCCATTTGACAACGATTTAGCGCTGCCGCATTTTCAACATCTTTCTTATTTAAATCACTTTTTAAAGATGCATATTGGTATACTCTAGAAGCATCTTCTTCAAATTTTTTTGATAGTAAACAATATTCAACAAATGATTCCTCATTATTAAGTTTACCTTCATATTCGCCGAATTTAGCAACCATTTGGTTAACTTCTTCTAAAGCTTTTTCAAACTCTTCTTGATTTTTAAAATGATAAGTTAAATCCCATTTCATATTTGTATTCCTCCTATATATAACTTACTATTAGTATTTAACAAAATTTATTTATCTATCATAATTTTAACACAAATACCTTTTTTTTCCAATTATAATACTATAAAATAAAAAGGATTTAACCATTTGACTAGCAATCCTTCACTTATATTTATGTGATTATAATTTTAACATCATTAGGTCACAATCAGTTAATTCACCCTTAATTTTCATATAGCCTTCTAAGGTACATAGTTTTTTAAAACCAAATTTTTTGTATAAATTTATTGCTCTCTCATTGTCACTTCTAACTTCTAACATAATTATTTCTAATCCTGCAGTATCTTTTGCAAACTTTAGAAGTTCTTCCATTAACCTTGAACCAATATGTTTACCCCAAGCTTTCTTTTGTACTGATACACCAAGTGAACCCCTATGTTTTAATCTTTCACGAAGACTAGTATCAAGAGAAGCACAACCAATTACCTCATCATTTTCTACTGCAATAAGGTATAAACTACGAGAAGAATTATATGCCATATTTAGATACTCTCTTTCTTGTTCAACAGTAATACTTATACCACCATCAAAAGTTAAATTATCAGTTTCAGTGCCTATTATTTTAAGATATTTTATTATTTTTTCAGCGTCTTCTGGCATTCCTCTTCTTATTTCAAACATAATTTAAACTCCTCTATTTATAAAAAATAGTGTTAATTAACACTATTTAATTTCTTTAATTTAGATAATAACACTATTGTTGCAATTGATTGAGCAATCAATATTACTGCGACAACTAATAAAATTATTCCTACTGCTTCTTTGATATTTGCTATGCCTGCTACAGTTATAAATATTCCTACAATAACAGATACTATTTCAGTAGCAATACAAACCTTTATTGATTTATCAATATCGCTATCATTTCTTAAAATTTTTCTTGAATGAATCATACTAAAAATTGCATCTAGAATCAGCAAGCAACCTACAACTATTGAAACAATTCCAAACACTATTCCAAGTACACCAACAAAGGCAGTTGAACATGAACCTACGGCACCTTCAAAACCAGTGTTATCACCTTGTCCTGGATTATCTACCATATGTTTTCCCATAATAGCCATAGTGATTCCACCAAAAATAAGGATGATTGTTACTACTAAAGCTATTATACTTTTTATATATAAGATGTAGCCACAAGTTTTTCTAAGTTTTTCTACTTGCATCTTTAAACCTCCTAAATTATACCCAGATGAGCCGTTATCACAAGATGCGCAACCGCATCTAAAAATAAGGTGGTAAACTTAAATTAATAGATCGGGATTCCTACTCGTAGCAGGCTTTCAACTCCACTATTACTTTGTTTCCTAAGTAGTTCTGTTCGGGTCGCAAAAAATATACGTGAAAAGGCGAACTCTCTAGGCAATAATATTATATCATAATATTTATATCTTTACAATAAATTCATTAAAAAATATCTTCCTTTTTTTAGAAAAAGGCTTTATTGAAAACAATAAAACCTTTTATTTTGTTATTTCAAAATTGCTTGTACAATTAGCCAATATATTCCAAACCAAGCAGATGTAGAAATTGCGGATGTGACTATACCTATGATTACTTTTACTATTGCACTACGTATCTTTTCGCTTCTACAAATTGTTGCATTAATAGCGGCACATAATAAACTAAATAACACACTTAGCATACAACCTATTGCTCCACAGAAAAGTCCAACTCCAATACTAATTATAGGAAGAATGATAACAATCCATTCATACCACTTGTTTTTAACTAATACAATTTCTTCACTTTTAGTATTTAATGTAATGCCTTTTATAAAAGAACAACTAACTGAGTATTCTTCTCCTGTTTCTGAATCAACAAAGTTTTTCTTACCCACTAATTGTAATTGCTTACCATTAATAGTTAGTGATTTCTTTCCACTAAAAAACTTTTCATCATAAACATACGTTTTTTCATTAATTGTTTTTTTGATTTGCATAACAGCCCTCCTATCAAATTTTACTATTTTATTTTAACATTATAAGATGTATATGTCCAATAATTAATCTTGTTTCTTGCAAATTACTTTTTTTAGTGTATAATAAATATGAAAAATACGAGGAAAAACCATGGAAAAATATCAAACAATAGAACATTCAATTATAACAAAATTTAGACCTACTATCTACCGTTTATTTGTTAGAGCCATTGACGAATATAAATTAATTAAAGATGGTGATAAAGTTGCGGTATGCATATCAGGTGGTAAAGATTCTATGCTATTGGCAAAATGTATGGAAGAATTTCAAAAACATGGACCAATTGAATTTGAAGCAATATATCTTTGCATGAATCCAGGCTACAGTGAAAAACATTTAAAAGAATTAACTGACAATGCTAAATTATTGAATCTCCCTCTTGATATTTTTGAAACTAACATATTTGATGTAGTCCATGATATTAAAGAATCTCCTTGCTATTTATGTGCAAGAATGCGTAGGGGGTATCTATATGCTAATGCAAAAAAACGCGGTTGTAACAAAATTGCTTTAGGGCATCACTTTGACGATGTAATTGAAACGGTCTTAATGAGTATGATATATGGTGCTGAATATAAAACAATGATGCCAAAACTACCAAGTGAAAATTATCCTGGCCTTGAATTAATTAGACCGCTTTACTTAGTGAAAGAAGAAAACATTATAAAATGGGCAAAATATAATGAATTAAAGTTTTTACAATGTGCTTGTAGATTTACTGAAGAAAATCATTCAGATGAACAAAATAAATCTAAGAGAAAAGAGATTAAAGCTCTTGTTGCACAACTAAGAAATAATTATCCAAATAGTGATATTAATATATTTAGAAGTTTTCATGATGTAAATTTAAACACCATTGTTGGTTATCATAACGATAAAATGCATTATAATTTTTTAGATGATTATGATGAAAAAATAAGAAAAGAATAATAAAAAAAACATTAGATATTTAATCATATCTAATGTGTTTTTTTATGCAAGAGTTGATTCGTCAATTTCTCCTGCTTTTTGTAATGCTATCTTTGTAATTACTGGGCCAAGCAATTCATATATTAAGGTTGCGGAAAGAACTATTGTTATAATGCTTACTGCAATACCATTTGTTAATGGATTACCACTGAATTTATTTGAAACCATCTGAGCCATACCTATAGCAACACCTGCTTGTGGGAACAATGTAAGACCTAAATATTTGGTTACATTTTCATCCGCATGTACTACTTTTGCACCAAGTCGTGCACCAAAATATTTACCAGAACATCTTGCTACTAAATATACAACACCTACAACACCTATACTTGCTAGATTTCTTACATCAAGTTCTGCACCTGATAATACGAAGAATAACATAAATAGAGGTGGAGTCCAACGTTCACAACCATCCATAATTACCAATGCTTGTTCACACATATTACAGAACATTGCACCAATCATCATACATAGTAATAGTGATGATAAACCAAATGGAAAGTTATATGCAGCTTGTAAATGTTCAAATAATTCACAAATTACAACACCTGCGAATACAAATAAAACCATAAGGCATAGACGATTAGCACGTGACTTAAACCACTTTGTTGCAAGTGACAATAGTGCACCAAGTATAGCCCCAATTAAAAGTGAACAAATTATTTCAGCAAGTGGTAAAACTAAGATTGTCATTACTGTTAACTTTGCTCCTTCTGCTAATGCTTTGGCAATAGCAAATGATATTGAGAAAAACATTAACCCAAATGCATCATCTAAAGCAACTACTGGAAGCAATGTATCAGTTACAGGTCCTTTGGCTTTATATTGACGAACAACCATTAGAGTTGCTGCTGGAGCTGTTGCTGTAGCAATTGCACCTAAAATGATTGCTAAAGCTGCATTTTCATTGTTTAAATTTCCCATACATAAGAAAGCAACGATAACAAAAACATCTACTAATACTAATGCTAAAAAACTTTGTAAAAAAGCAATAGTAAATATACTTTTACCAAGTTTCTTCAAACTTGTTAATTTAAATTCACCACCGATAGAGAAAGCAATAAATCCTAATGCTAAATCTACAATGATTGATAATGACTTAACATCTAAAATATATGTGCCTGATCTTTTATAAGTAATAATATTAACGACACCAATAAGTAGTCCTGCGACTAAATATCCTGTTACATTTGGTAAATGAATTAATTTAACCAATCTAGTTGATAATAAACCTGCCGCAAGCGCAAGAACAATACCTAATAAAACTTGCATATTATTCTATACCTTCTAAGAAATCTATTGGTAAAGAATACATAAATCCTTTATCTTTAATTCCACCTGTAGCTTCATTAATCAAACGAGCTAAAGTTTTAACTTCTTCATCATGTTTTACAACTACAAATACCATAGGTCTTGGTGAATGATCGTATTCAACTACTTTACTAATTCCACCAAACATTGGTACTGGTTCTACATTACTAGTAAGTAATGCCTTTTTAATACTTAATGTAGGCATAACGCTACCATGAAAATTGTTTTCAGATAATTTCTTTAATATCTTAGGCATATATTCGCCTTCTACTAAAACTGTAACAAATAATTTCATTTTATTTTCCTTCCTTCTAACTATTCTATATTATAGCACTTTTTATAACTTTTGCAAGTCGTTTACCACAAAATAATTATTATAATAAAAACAAAAAATCAACTTCATTTTTAGAAGTTGACTTAAAAAGTGCTATTTTTAATCTTTATCAAAAAGTAGCAATATTCCACCTATTAAACTTACGAATATTAAATAACATATCTTAAAACCTACTGATAATTTTTCTTTACCATCCATAGCGGCTTTTACTTTTACAAGCATAGGTATACACCATATAAGTGGAATTAAACACCATCCTACAGCAATTGTGCCAATAATGCCTAATACATATGCGGCAGGTTTCATATTCTTCACCTCCTTATTAATAAAATTATTAATATGCCCACAAATAAGTTTTAAATATGACTATGTTTTTTTGAAATGCACTTATTTTTTTTGGACACATTTATGTCCAAAAAAAGATACCTTTTTAAATATTCAATTTTTTAATTAATTTTTATAATATTTATATATTTAGTTGCAAATAAAGGCGAAAAATGATATAATAACAAGTGTCCAAAAAGGTATACCTTTTTGAACTTTTTTATTTTTTATAGATGTTTTTTATGAAAAAAGGTATGCTTTCCTAGCATACCTATATTTTTTCAATTGTTCTTGTATCCTTATGTGGTATTTGTTTCCAAGTTACATTTTTCTTAAATAATGCAACTACAGTAATTGGGATATATATAGCTATGAAGATTACGAATCCACATGCATATAAGAATCTTTTAAAGAAATTACCGCTTGTTCTTTTATATGTTTGAATTAACAGTAAGATGGCATCAATAAAGCAACTAACGAATGGTGCAAATATTGTACTTAATCCGGCAGATAAAATAATCTTAATATATATATCACTAGGCAAATGATTAGCAAGGCAATATATACCACCAGCTAGTTGGAAAATGCAAATCCATATAGTGGAGATTGCTGGGACAGGAATTGTATGTGTAAACATACTCCATTTTTGAAAAGTAAATCTTTTAAACATACCACCTAATAACTTACCGCCAAATCTTCCAAATACTTGGTTATTACCTTTACACCATCTTAGTCTTTGTTTGATTGAATCGCCAAGTTTTGTTGGTTGTTCATCAAAAAATACAGCATCATAAACATAACCTATTTTTATACCCTTATAAGCACAATCGGCAGAAAATTCAATATCTTCAGTTAAAGTATGATAATTCCAACCATTTTCTACTAAACTTTTATCAACCAAAAAGCCAGTACCAGAAACATATGATCCTGTGTTAAAGAAACTTCTTACTTTATGTACTTGACAACATTCACGATAGAACATATATGAAGAGCCTGCACTTACCCAAGAATCATCAAAGTTTTTACTATCTCTAAAGCCTGCTAAAACTTTGTATCCTTGATCATATGCTTTATTCATTTCTTTGGTAAAGTCTTTACCAACTAGGTTATCCGCATCAAATAAGATATATGCTTCAATGCCTAATTCACTATATTCATTTTTAATCTTATCAAGTGTATAGTTAAGTGCATAGCTCTTACCAACTTGTATATGGTCTTCTCTTTCAAAAACTATTGCGCCAGCTTCACGTGCTACCTTAGCGGTATTATCAGTACAATTATCTGCACATACAAATATGTGCATTTTTTCTTTTGGATAATCTTGTTTTAAAATGCTATCTATTAAATTGCCAATAACTTTTTCTTCGTTTCTTCCACAAATAATATACCCATAGGTATGTTCTGTTTTTGCAACTTTATATCTACGTGGTTTAACAAATATTGATAATACAATATAAACAAATTGATTTGCATATAATACTAGCATTATAATTCCTAAGATGTGATTAATCCATGTTAGTACATTTATAAATGTGTAATCTGTATGAACTATCCACGCTAAAAAACTACTAAGCATATAGAAACTCCTCTTCTATTTTACTTTTTTTTCATTATATCATACTATTTTAAATATTAAAAGCATTAATTAATTAGAATGCATATTTAACCATTTAGAATACAAATGATATTATTTAAAACTGAGTATTTAGCTATATTTCTAAATACTCAGCCAATTTATTTTTTTATACTAAATTCTAACTTTACAGGATTGTGATCACTGTACATAAAATCTGTGTCAATATTTTCTACTATTTTTATTTCGATATTATCAGATACTATAAAACCATCTACAACAACAGTATAATTTTTATTTTTTTCATATGATGTGTCCGTACTACGACATGTTCCTACATTTTTACTAGTTGCAAAAGTATAGTGTTCTGTTAGATCTTCTTCGTTTAATACATATACCCAATCTGGTTTTAATCTATCAGTAGAGAATTCTCCAACACTATTTGCAATATCGTGGTTAAAATCTCCACCACATACTATATAGTTTCCTTTTGCATATTCTTCATCTAAGAACTTATTAAGCTGTTCCCATTGTTTTTTTCGATACACTCCACCTTCATCGTAAGCAGAAAGATGTACATTTACTAAAACTAAATACTTATCATCTTCAGTTGGAATATAAGTTGCGGTAAAGCATCGGTCTAAATCAAAGAATTTAGTTGGGAATGCATCAGATATTTCTAATGAATGACGAACAACTTCATCCATTTGATATTTAGAAAAGGTCGTAATACCGCTTTCAACTTTACCATGTGGACTAAATATTGGATAGAATAGGTATGCAGAATGAAAGTTTGATACATATACATTTGACATACCGAGTAGACTTTCTTGTAACATTCGATATTGGTTTACTTTGTGACTTCTATTTGCTTTAGTATCTACTTCTTGGAAAAAGCAAAAATCGGGATCAATATTATTTATTGTATCAATTACACCTTTAGTATTGGTTAATACTGTTTGTTTTGATTTTGCTCTTGATAATTTTCCGGTTACCTTTTTTCCATCTAAGTATTCGCCACTATCCATAAAGAATGAGAAGTCTTGTTCATAAGCTCCAAACCCAATATTGTAAGTTGTTATTTTATATGTAGTATTATATTTTACTTTTTCATTTGATACTTGATTAATGTCATCTTTGTAAGATTTCAAATCCTCAATACGAGAATATTGTAAACATACATACATAACATATATTCCAATTAATAATATTAGTGTAACTAATAGACCAATTACTATTCTTAAGGCTATTTTAAGTTTAAATTCTTTTTGCATATTATCTAAAAATTAATTCGTTATACCCTTCTTCAGCAAGTTTATCTTTTTGGAACTTAAAGTTCTTTGTTTTATAAACTACTAAAACTTGTTTATGTTCTTTTTCTCTTAAAGCTTTTGCTTCTTGGAAAACATCACATAATGCTTCTTTAGTTATATCTTTATCTACTACTATAGCAACTTTATCACAATTATCAATTGGTAAATTGTGTTCTTTTTCTTTTAAAATTGTAATGATTCTTTCAAAGCCAATAGAGAAACCACATGCAGGAACACTCATATTAGTAAATTTTTCAATCATCTTGTCATATCTTCCCCCACCTGCAACACTACTTGCAAGTCCTACCATTTCAATTTCAAAAATAGGTCCAGTATAATATGACATTCCCCTAACTAATGTAGGGTCGAAAGTAATTTCAAATTTATTATTTGCTAGTACTTTAGTAGTATCAATGATTTGGTCTAAGTTATCTAAAATATTTTGTTCAACACAATTAATTCCTAATGATTTAAAGTATTCACTTGAATTACCACTATATACTTCATCTTTAAATAACTTCATATAGTTTGCTACTGCAACGCTATCATATCCTGCATCAAGTAATTCTTTTTCAACACCAGCTACGCCAATTTTATCAATTTTATCAAGAATGATGAAGATTTGGTCACTTTTTTCTTCAGGTAATTGGCAATAACTTGCCATTGCTTTTAAGATGCGTCGATCATTAATTCTAACTTTAAAATTTTCAAAGCCGATTTTGTTAAGTAAAGTTGTAGTTGCTTGAATTAATTCCATTTCCGCAAGATTACTTTTTTCACCTAAGATATCAATATCACATTGAATGAATTGTCTAAAGCGACCTCTTTGTGGACGTTCGGCACGCCAAACATTACCGATTTGTAAAGACTTAAATGGACTTGGTAATTTAGCCATATTATTAGAATAATATCTTGATAGTGGGACAGTTAAATCATATCTTAATCCCATATCTACTAAATCATTTTCTTCTTTAACATTAGTATAATCTAGTTTTTCGCCACGTTTAAGTACTTTAAAAATTAACTTTTCATTTTCGCCACCTTGTTTTGAACATAAGTTTTCAATGTGTTCAAGACATGGTGTTTCTATTATATTAAAGCCAAACTTTGTGTATGTATCTTTAATTTCTCTAATTATATATTCTCTTAATTTCATTTCACTTGGCATAAAATCATTCATGCCTTTTACTGGTATTTTAATAAATCCCATATATTTCACCTCATTTATTCTAATATATTAGTTGTAATATAATCAACGCCCCATAATTCTAGACGATTTCTAGTTTCTTCATCATCGACAGTCCAGGCATTTACCTCTAAGCCTTTTTCGTGAAAACGATCAACTAGTTCTTTTGTTACTAAATCATATCTTAAATCTATGCTAATATTTTTTGATAGACAATCTTCAATTGCTTTTTCAGTATATAACATACCTAATAGATATTGGATTCTCATATCAGGATATCTTTCTTTAATGTAAAGTACTAATTCATAAGTAAAGCATATTATTATACTTTTATCATACATGTCTTCTTGAATTAATAATTTCATTACTTCGTCTACTAATTCTTTAGTAAAACCCCATTTTAATTCAATAATAGGTGTTTTACCATAATGTTTACATATTCTGATATATTCTTTAGGATATGCAATTTTATAACTATAGGTATGATATGTTTTTCTAGCATTAAGTTCAATATCTGCAGCTTCTTCAATAGTTAAATCTTTTAATGATTTATCTATGTTAGTTAATCTTTTTAAATTGTCATCATGGAATAAAATCATTGCTTGGTTCTTTATAATAGAAATATCTGTTTCTATTCCAAAATAAGGTCTATTTGCCGCCGCAAGAAAAGCTTCCTTCGTATTTTCTAATTCATATTTAGAAAAACCTCGATGAGCTATTAGTTTCATACTTTTCACCCACTTTTCTTAGTATTATATCATAACATAAAGAAATTTGCTACAAAAATAATTATATTGACTAAAATATTTATTTTTGATACAATAATAAAGGTGATAAATATGACAAAGAAAAAAAGCATCCCTTTAATACTTTTCATTCTTATTCATTTAATTTTATATCTATTTATTTATGCATTTAAAATAATAACGGGAAAAACCGAAACAATAGCTGATTACATTGTAGTTATTTCTTGTTTTTTGTTTAGTCTTGTTTATTTTATTATAAAAAGAAATAGTAATACCCTAATATTTGTAATTGCATTTCTTTTTACTATTTTAGCAGATACCAATTTGTTAATATTAGATGATAATTATGAACTAGGTATTTTGACATTTATAATTGTTCAATTTGCTTATTTTTGGTATATTCTTAAAAATATGTATACTAAAGATAATTATAGTTATTTAATTGCCATTAGACTAATTACAATTGTGATTGGGGTTATTGCCAGTTTAATTGTTCAAACCGACAAGTTACTAGTTTGTTTAGTTATCATATATATATCTAACTTAGTTATTAATTTAATTATCAGCATAATACCAAGAAAAAGAAATTTGTTATTCTCACTTGGCTTATTCTTATTTTTATTATGTGATATATGTGTAGGATGTTATAATATTGGTGATATTATTGATATTTCCAATACTTCACTTTTTTATAAAATTGCCAATTTACCATTTAATATAGCATGGTTATTCTACCATCCATCACAAGTATTACTTGCTATATCTAATTATATAAAAGAATATGAGGCAAATTAAAAGGCTGGAATTCCAGCCTTTTTTATTATTTTCTATTTTTTAATTCAGCCATCTTATCACAAATTGCATCAGTCAATATATTGTTGTCATCATAACCATATTCCCAGAACATTATTCCCATACCATTTTCATAGGCATATTCCGTTTTAAGTTGTAAAGATTCAACATCTTCATATGTGATAAAGATTTTTTTAGATGCACTATATAGGTATGGTACTTTAGCTTCATTGTCAAAGTATCTCTTATATGAAGAATCTGTTAAGATGTTTTTAGATATATATTTAT
>ULKX01015003.1_pt1 | contig 77152 bp, 59 predicted proteins | sample 1951271 | NCBI WGS metagenome assembly ULKX01 (sample SAMEA4835512, study PRJEB28245) | human gut metagenome | biome: gut microbiome; material: fecal sample | place: Denmark | collected 2008 | reverse complement strand
AACTATCCGGTGGTCAACAACAGCGTGTCGCCATCGCTCGTGCCTTGGTCAAGAAGCCTAGAGTTTTACTTTTGGATGAGCCTTTGAGTAACCTAGATGCAAGACTTCGTCTTCAAACACGTGAAGAGATCAAAAGAATTCAAAGAGAGACGAAGATTACAACAGTTTTCGTCACTCATGATCAGGAAGAAGCTATGTCCATTTGTGATGATATAGTCGTCATGAGGAATGGTGTAGCCATGCAACAGGATAAACCTCAAGAGGTGTATAGAAATCCTAATTGCTTGTTCGTCGCAAAATTCTTAGGTAACCCTCCTATCAACGTATTTAAAGGAAGAATCAAAGACCATAAGGTCATGATTGGAAACGAAACCATACTCACTTCCGACAAATTGGCTGATAACAAATCCATTTATATCGGAATTAGACCTGAAGGATTCCTCTTTGGAAACCAGGTAAGTGAAGAAGAGAAAGTCTTGACATTGAAGGTAGATCAAATCCAAACAATGGGTAGAGACTTGTCCTTGATTTGTTCCAGCGAGAATCATGTAGGAAAAGAGAAGATAAAGATTATCATCGATTCTGATTTGAAGCCTACAATAGGCGATATGAAGTTTGGAATTCGCCCTACCAAGATTTTCTTGTTCGACGGTGAGACAGAAAAGAGAATCGAGTTCTAATCTATGGAAAGAAAAAACAATTGGAAGGGGTGGCTATATCTAGCACCGGCATTGATACTTCTCGGAATATTCACCTTATATCCACTTTTGAACACAATTGCCATATCATTCATGAAAAACTACGACTATCGTTCTGGTTCATTTGATGGATTGACATTTTCAAACTATGGAATAGTCTTGGGTATCACTGAAGTCGTACCTGGAATAGAGGCTTCAAAATACACCCAATTTATTCAATATGCTTTGCCCAACACTCTGATTCTCACAGCTATAACTGTACCAATCTCAGTCGTCTTGGCCTTATTAATAGCTATTGGGATTAATTCAATCAAATTCATGAAGAAGTTCCTACAGACTGTCTTCTTCTTGCCATACGTCACTAACGTAATCGCAGTAGGTATGGTCTTCTCGTTGATGTTCACTACGGGTGGATTAATAAACAAATTATTCAATTTGACGACAAACTGGGTTTTAGTCGGTGCGAATAGATTCAATTCAATGTTCGTCTTATGTCTTTATATTATCTGGACAGCCTTACCTTATAAGATTCTTATCTTCTTAAGCGGATTACAAAATATAGATAAGCAATATTATGAAGCCGCAAGATTGGATGGTTCTCCAAAGTGGAAGACTATTTGGAAAATTACAGTTCCTTTACTCTCTCCACAGATTCTATATATTTCAATCACTTCGTTCATTGGAGCTTTCAAGGAATATAACGCTGTAATCGGATTATTCAACAGATCCTATACTGCTGACGGAAACGTCCATGACTTATATACGGTCGTCTACTACATCTACGATCAACTATCAGGAAGCAATCCCCATATGGATAGAGCTGCAGCTGGAGCTGTCATCCTGTTCTTGATTATATTATTGTTTACATTCTTGCAGATGTATGTCTCCAAAAAGAAGGTGCATTATTGATCATGAAACAAGTAAACGTATCAACTCACCTTACATTGGTGATTCCAAACAAGCAGAAAAATGTCAAGCTCACTCAAAGAAGAGACAATGTTATGCATATCATCGGATTGGCCATAACATATATCCTCTTGATAGCAGCAGCAATTATTGTCTTGTTCCCATTCTACTATATGATCGCCGCTTCATTCATGACAGAAGATGAAGTGAGAAGCGGAGCCTTCTTCTCTACCACAAATATCATAGAGAACATTTCATATAACTATTCGATGACTATAAACAATCCTTCATTCAACTATTGGCAGTTAGTCATGAACACATTGATTGTCGGATTAATGACTACATGCTTTGGATTGTTGGTAACAATCCTAGCGGCTTATGCCTTCGCTAGACTGAAGTTCAATGGAAGAGACTTTGTCTTCATGATATTCTTGGCAACAATGATGATTCCAGGTGAAATGATGGTCATCACAAACTATCAAGCCATGTCAAACCTCGAATTGATATCAGCAAATCAGACAAGAATTCAAGCTTACTTAGCTATGTCCTTACCCTTCATTTGTTCTGTCTTCTACATATATTTGTTAAGACAAACATTCAAACAAATTCCAAACGAGTTGTATCTCGCAGCTAAAGTCGATGGAAAGAGCGATTGGACATACCTTTGGAAAGTGATGGTTCCTCTCGCCAGCCCTACACTTCTAACCATATTCATCCTTTCTTTGATTGGAAGCTGGAACGCTTACGTTTGGCCTAACCTCGTAGTTTCAAATGACAGCTTTACTTCTATATCTGTGGCATTAAGAAGTGCTGCTCTTCAAAAAGAAGTCCAGGATGGAATATTTGAAACTCAATATTCATGGCAGATGGCTGCAACGGTTCTCACTGTTGTACCTTTACTCGTATTGTTTATAATATTTAGGAAGTATATTATGCGTGGTGTCGGAAGAGCCGGAATCAAAGGTTAATTCGGTTCTAAAGACATACGTGTAAAGACTAGAAGATAAAAGTCGACAGCAATAAATTTCCAGGGGGAAAATAAAAAATGAAAAACATTGCTAGACGTTCTCTTATGTTGTTAGGCTTCATCGCCTCTTATTCTACCGTTCTTGCTTCATGTAAGGTCAACAATGGCTCCAAGATCGAAGATATCAAGAATTTGAATACTACCATCACATGGTGGAACAACTACAAAGTGCCTGAAAACAAGGAAGATTTCAACAAAACTTCTTATTCAGAATATATTTTTGAAAAAGAAGTTATCGCTGAATTCAACAAGGTTTATCCTAACATCAAAGTCAACACCAAGTACATAGGAAACTACAGCGAAATAGGTAAAAAATTGAATTCATCACTCAGTGGTGGAAACACTCCTAACATCGCTTCAGTTTATGGTGACTATGTTGCCGGATTCATGAAGGCTGGTGCCACTTTGGTCATGGATGACTACATTTCCAATTCCGATTATGGATTAGGAAAGTCTGTCGATGCTGATGGAAACATCATCGATGATGCCTCCACTGCTCAAAGCGATATTAACCAATCCTATTTGAATGGAGAAAAGAACCAATATTCTGATGGCAAGTTCAACTCAATGCCTTTCTCCAAGTCTGGTGAGACTTTAGCAGTCAATCAATCAGTCTTCGACAAAGAAGGAGCTGGAAAAGCTGGAAGTGATTCTGCTGATAAGGATGGAAATGCTTCATACGTCGCACCTACCTCTGCAGCATCAAAGGCAAAATATTCAGTTCCTACCAACTACAAAGAGTTGATTGCTACCGCTAGAAAGATGAAAGAAGATTATCCTAGCTTGTTTAAAAACCAATACGACTCCAACCATTATTTCAATGCAGTTCCTTTCTGTTATGACTCTGCTGAGAACATGTATATTTCCTTCTCAGAGATGATGGGAATTCCTTACACCTCCAACAAGTCATCCAATGTCGCTGAACAAGTCTTGTTCAACAACGATCAGGCTAAAGCATTGGTAGTACAACTTAAGAAGTGGAACAACGAAGGACTTATCTGCACACAGAATCAACTTCCTATTTCCGAGGGAACATATCACCAATATTCTTCAACCATGATGGCCCAAGGAACGATCTTCATGTGTATTACATCCACATCTGGTGCAAGATACTTTGCTAACACCGACTTTAAATCTGGAAAAGGTGGATTCACAGCTTCTATGAACGAAACTCCTGCCATCGATGTAAATTGTTTCGATGGTGCAAAATCAGCTCCTTCGACTGCTAAGTCCAAGGTCATCGCTCAAGGACCTTCACTCACCTTCTTCAAGAAGAGTGACGAGAAGCAAAATGTCGCTTCATTCTTGTTCTACAAGTTCTTAACCAACACTGAAAACTCTGCTAGATTGGCTAAGCAAACTTCTTACTTCCCTATCCGTAATTCTTCATACGAGACTGAGACCATCAAGAATATTCTTGCCAAGTCCAATAATGTCGTAGATGAGAATACCTCTTACAGCGATAAGGTTTCCACCTACTCTGCTCAAACATTCAGCTTAGGAAGCAAGTACACATCCGAGAATCGTTGGTACAACTCACCTGTATTCGATCTTTCCGCAAAGTGCAGAACTGCAGTAGGAAACATCATCAACACCGTCTTCAACGATCACGAAGCAACAACTGATGAGCAAATTACCACTTTGGTAAACAAAGCCTTCGCCACTGCCTACACAGATGTCGTTTCCAACGGATAATTAATTTAATTCATAATAAATTGATTCTTATTAGTTAGACAAGGATTCCATATGAAAAAAAAGCAAAATGAAAACAAAAAGATTTCTTTGAAAGAACTCTTAAGCCAGGAAAAGCCACTCCTCGAAGAGAAGAAAAATAAAGAATATAAAGAACTCTTGTTCAAAGAACAGGATGTCATCTTAGAGAAGAAAAATTCATCACTCGCAAATCTCATGTTGGGACTGATTTCTCTCATTATCGGTGGAGTATTGCTGTTCCTTAGTTTTAAATACGATGTCACCAGAACAAAAGTGTTTAATCCTAAATCTTTTGAATTCATTTTGTCTTGTATCGTATTAGCTAGTTGCCTCTATTTTCTTTCCATGGCAATAGTAGGTTTAGTTAGCTATAAAACTAATTACAGAAAAATCAGAAATAAAATAGAGCAATCTAGAAGTCTAAAGTAAAGAATCAATTTTGATACTAGACCGCCAATTGGCGGTCTTTTTTATTTAGAAAGTATTTTCAAATTAATATTTTCTTTCAAAAGAAACAACTAATATCTATAATACTGAAGGAAAAATCTATGGTTCAACTATAAGAAACATAAGATTCCATTCTTTCTATGCAAACAAACATACTTTTAACGGAGAAAGCAAAAAATGAGAAACTTTTCAAGACGTCTTTTTATCATGTTGAGTTTGATTGCCTCATGCTCAACTGTTTTAGCATCATGCCAAGTCAGCGATGGGAATAAAATAGAGGATATCAAGAATTTAGATACGACCATAACCTGGTGGAACAACTACATAGAACCAAAAGATCCTGCTACGGCAAATAAAACTGGCTTTGCTGAATATTTCTATGAACAAGAAGTAATAGAGGGATTCAACAAGATCTATCCTAACATCAAAGTCAAAACAGTATACAAAGGAAACTATGCAAAAATTGCTAGTGAGATAAACACAGCAATCAGCGTCGGAAATCAACCTAACATAGCTTCAGTTTATGGAAATAGTGTCGCTGGTTTCTTAAAGAACAACGCCACATTAAACTTAGATAGCTATGTGACTAATAGCGATTATGGATTTGGAAAAGGAGTCGACGATAATGGAAACATAATCGAAGACTCTTCGACATCCCTCGATGATTTCAATCAATCATATTTGAATGCTGAAAAAAGCCAGTATCAAGGCAATCATTACTATTCTATGCCTTATTCAAAATCAGGCGAGAGTTTAGTAATAAACAAAGATGTTTTCGAAGCTGAAGGAAGTAAAGCAGCTGGATCTGATGCCTATGACTCAAAAGGAGCATTGGCATACAAAGCTCCTATATCTAGTTCAGCAAAGAAAAAGTACAACGTTCCTACCAACTGGAAAGAATTGATTGCAGCTGCCAGACAAATGAAGATAGATTATCCTGATTTGTTTAGTACAGAGAATCAATACAATAGCGATGGCTTATTCTACGCCGTTCCATTTTGTTATGAATCTTCTCAAAACATGTTCATCTCCTTAGCGGAAATGATGGATATTCCTTATTCATCTAACTCTTCAAACAAGGTCAATGATCAAATCTTGTTCAATAACGACAAAGCTAAAGAATTGATTGTCCAATTGAAAAAATGGAATAACGAAGGCCTTATCTGTACACAAAATCAACTTCCAAAAACCAGTGATGTTTACCATGAATATGCATCATCGATGTTAAGTTACGGAAGAGCCTTCATGGTCATTGTCTCTACAACCCACGCTAGATACTTCTCAGTGACCAATAATAAAAATGACAAGGGCGGATATATAGCATCGATGGAAGAGACTCCTGTCATCGATGAAAATTGCTACGATGGAAAAACTGGGGAAGTAACAAACTCAAAATCCAAAGTCATTTCACAAGGACCTTCATTGACTTTCTTCAAAAAGAATGACGAGAAACAAAACTTGGCTTCATTCTTATTCTATAAGTACTTGACCAACACTGAAAACTCTTCAAAGCTAGCAGCTCAAACCGCCTATTTTCCAATTCGTAATTCATCTTATAATAGTGAAGCAATTCAAAATATAGTAAAGGACGGAAAGAAGGAATTGACAGAAGATAATTCCTATCAGGAAAGAATCAAAACTTATACAGGTCAAGCATTCAACTTAAACACTACATACACTCAAGAAGACCGCTATTTCCTATCTCCAGTCTTCGATCTATCAGCCGATTGTAGAACAGCCGTTGGAAATATCATAGATACGATTTTCAACAATAAAAATATTAAAACAGATGAAGAGATTAGAAATGCTGTAGATGCTGCATTTAGTAATGCTTATAATGCAGTAATTACTCAAGCAAATAGCTAAAGATAATTTTAGATGGAACAGAACCGCTAATATAGCGGTTTCTTAGGATAAATTGTCTTAATCTAAGCTTAATAATCTATGAAATTTAATAGAAACAATTTATGCTAACATTAAGAGGTTAACAAATGAAAAAGACATTTTTAAAATCAATATTACTATCGACATTAACCCTAGTGTCTCTTCTCAGCTGTGGTGATGGTTTCAAATTCATCATCTCCGGTTTAGATAAACCTTCTAATACAGAATTAACAAATTCGGCTAACACATCCAAACAAGATGATAAAAATTCAAATTCTAATGATCAAAGCAATATAGATGACGGAAGCGAATTCACCATATTTTCAATAAACGATTTTCATGGAAAAATTGAAGCAACTAACACATATAATGGCTTATTAGCACTTCAAGGTGCCATAAGAGGAAATCCTAAATACACTGAGGATTCACCTATAGTTTCTGCTGGCGATATGTGGCAAGGAACATATGTATCTGGATTTGATAAAGGCGAATCTTTAACGAAGCTAATGAATGATTTTCCAATCTCAGCTATGGCTTTAGGAAATCATGAATTCGATTGGGGATTTAGCAAAATTGAATCGAATCAAAAAGAAGCTAAGTATCCTTTTCTTTGTGCAAATCTAATTCAAAAATCCACCAAGAAAAGACCGGATTCTATCAAAGACCACATCGTCTTGGATATAGACGGATTTAAACTCGGTGTAGTCGGTGCCATGGGTGCTGAACTAGAAAGCAGCATCAAGAGTTCAAGGATAGAAGATTTTGAATTTTCCAACGATACAAATCTTTTAAAAAATGCAATCACTTCTTGCGAAGATGAAGGTGCTAAAAGCACTATCCTAGTTTTACATGACGACAAAGACTCTACCTACACAAATAAAATTCAAAGATCTAAACTAAATTTCAAAGGAATATTTGGTGGTCATTCTCATAGCTTCCAATTGGAAAAACCTAACAGTATCATCCCTTATGTTCAAGGCGGATGTGATTCAAATGGATATTCTTATATGACATTTAGTAAAACCACAGGTGCTTTGAAAGATATCAATTACGTTCAAGTAGATTCATCGATAGCATCGAATGCCACAATGGATTTAATACAAAAAACAAACAATTTAATCAATTCTATCCCTGAAATCACATACGGATATTCAACTGGAAGATGGAACAAAACTAATACGACAAACTTTGTATTACAAGCCATGTTCTACGCAGCTAAAAAGAAATATCCCGACAAGAACTATACGACAGAAACATTGGTTGCATTACACAACAACTCAGGAATTAGAGGTAAATTTACTTCAGGTGAAATGACCAATAAGACAGTTCAAACTGTATCTCCTTTTGATAACGTAGTTACAATTCTTCCAAATAGAGAAGTAAACGGAACTTTGTTAGAGACAGTAGGAAGTAGACCTTATTGCACGTCATATCCAAATTCTTCGAGTTGGACAACTAAAAGAACTATGGATATAGTCACTATTGATTACTTGGTAAGCGACAGATATTCAGCTGCACTTTCACCTACCAAACCCACACCTGCAATAAACCTTGAAAACGATAATGGTGAAGACTATATAATCTATGATGTTGTGGCAGATTACATTAAATATCTTTGCCAAGATGGAAATGTGATCAACGCAGCTGATTATAATTGAGGTGAATAAATAGAAATGAACACTTACGGAGAAGGAAGAGAACCAGAATTTCCATCCAAATGGAAAAGGCTCGGTGTAATGGTGATCGACTTCTTCGTCGGTGTCATTTTTGCTTTTCTTTTTTTTGGTGCTGTCGGATATCCGATATACATGAATTTGCCTTCGACCACACAAGCAAAAGAGAATCTAGAAGCAAATTCCAAAGAGCTGACAAATATAGCAGATGAATCAAAGCTTCAAATAGCAAAAGATGGAGCATTACTTTCGATGGAAGAAACAGGCAAGATTTATTTAACCTATTTATTAAAAACATCTTGCTTTAAAAATAAAATTCCATACCAAGAATTAGATTCATCCAATCAAAAAATAACCATAGATATAAAAGAAGAAGATACTTTTTTGAATTTAGATAATGATAATCTAGGTTATTATTTTCTAAAATTCAAAAAAGAGAACAATATTGGTGATTACATCAATGATGGAACGAATTATCAAGACAAGGAAAGACTTTATTTGAATAAAGTCATTCTTAAATTAGATAGCGAAAATATAGATTTAGTAAATGATGACTTCAATATCGAAAATGATGTCTTCTATTTAAACAAACAGAACACATCATGGTTGATGGACTACTTATCCTTCAAAGATACTAATTCATCTCCATCAAATGTCTACACAAAACTACAAAATATTTTTCAGTTTGGAGCAAATAAAGGAATAAAAGAAGTAGAAAATAGGTATCAAAGATATAAAGACATTTATAACGAGTTTATAAATTCATATAATTCATATAGCTGTGGATTTGTATGGACTATGATCATTTGTTATGTTCCAGGTGCTTTGGTGACATTCCTTATCTTTCCTCTTTGCTTCAAAAGAGGAAGAACTATCGGATATAGATTCTTCAAAATGGAAACTATCAGAATAAACTGGGACGATTTCTCAATTCCTTTATTGATAGTAAGGTCTTTAGTTCAAATGATCATAGAATCCTGGATGATAATATTCATTCCAATCTTTATGGGAAGAATGGATGTCTTGACCGTGAATCTTTTTGGAAACGTAAATCTATTTATGATTTGTCTATTCACATTTATGGTGACAATCGTATCGTTAATATTCTTTGCTATAAATAAGAACGATCAAACAATTGCTGACCTATCTTGTCAATCGATAGTTGTAAAGACAGATAATGACTATAAGGAATCTGACTTTAATGTTTCAAATGGAGACCAAAAGAATGGAAAGAACTGAAATTGTTGAATCTTCTGACATCGAATATCCTAAAGCTAAACTTTATAAAAGATGGTTCAGTGGATTAATAGATATAATCCTTACATTATTTATAGGATTTTTGCTTTATGGAATAACTGCTTTAGTGACCAATTACGTCCCATCATATAAAGAAAACAGCCAGACTAGACTTAAATTAGAAATTGAATCAGGCCTTTATGATTCTACAGGAAATTTGATTTTAAACACATTGGAAGATAGCAAGGATTCTTATGATTCCAAAAAGACATGTCTTTCAAAAGCAATAGATGGTTTCTATTCTAATTCCACCTTTTTTAATGACGATACCGCCATGAATCAATATAAAGGTAGAAAGGAAAATGCTATTGATAAAGATGGAAATAAGTTATTTGTTTTAGATTCGAATTCAAATCTAACAGAAGGAAATTTGAAAGCTGAGACTTACTACGATTTCTATGTCTATGAGATAAGCAACTACTCCATTGCTCTATTATCATCTAGCGATTTATTTCAAACCACATCTAGAGTCATTGTTTTAACTAGTGCCATCGAGATGTTCATATGTTTTGGAATCGGTTATTTCATCTCGTTCAATTTGATTCCAATGTTTTTAAAAAGAGGAAGAAAGACATTTGGGATGTATCTATTCAATTTATCAGTACTAACTGATGAAGGATTGGTCGTGTCTGGAAAGAAGTTTGTAGCCAGACAATTGTTGATATTCTTCATCGGATATATTCTAGATATATTCACAGTCTTCATTCCATTCTTGGTGTCTATGGCTATGATGCATTTATCGAAAAGAGGTCAGGATTTCTTCGATTACGTCTCAGGGACATACATTATCGATTCCAAGAATAGAGAAGTATATATGTCGATTGAAGAATATAACCAAGCAAACAAAGTAAAACAAATGGCAAGGATTGAAAACAAGGATTACCAACCGAAATCTGAACTACATTAAATTTTGGAAAAGAATCTTTAAAATCGTAGTTATAAATTCATATATTTTTATATACCTTGGTATATATATAACATCGATGTTAAAAAGTCTTAAATTAAGGAAATGATTGAAAATTATTAAATGAATTTTCTTTCTTAAGTGATATTATTAAATTGGTGTTATGACGAATGTCTATCTGTTGTGAAAGGTCAACAACATGGAAATCAAAATCAAGCATTTGACGAAGAAGTTTCCTGCAGACCCTAAAAAACACATTCCAGACACGATTGCCGTAAATGATTTAAATATCGATGTCAAGGATGGTGAGCTTTTAGGTTTGCTAGGTCCATCAGGATGTGGAAAATCCACTACACTCTATATGTTAGCTGGATTGAAAGATCCTTCAGATGGAGAAATCTGGTTCGGTGATGACGATGTGACGTTCTTACCTTCTGAGAAAAGAGGTATAGGATTAGTTTTTCAAAATTATGCTCTATACCCTCATCTCACGGTTTATGAAAATGTAGCTTTCCCCTTAACTAACTTAAAAGTCAGCACAACCGAGAAAGCCCTGGATTTAATTCAAATCAACGCACTTCTAGAGATTTTAGAAGATCCTTTGAAGATTGTTGAGTTGATGAGAAATTCTAAACACAAGGGTAAGATTTCAAAAGAAGGTTCTATCAGAGCATTTTGCTCTCACTACCACGTGGTGACAAGCTTAGCTAAAACTTTATTTTCTTATCGTTTGGACAAAGAGAATGATGATGAATCCATAAAAGCTAAAGCTTTGCAAATCAGCTCTAAGCTCAAGAAGAAAAAGAGCAAGATAGAAACTTCATATGAGAAGAAGAATATCAAGATTGATGAAAGAGGACAAATTTTGGATTCGAACGGAGAACCTAAAAAAGCTTTCCGCCGTTTGACAAAAGATGAAATCGACGCCTTGGTTCAAGAGACTTCGAGATTGGTTCAAATAGATGAATATCTCGATAGAAAGCCATCCGAGCTTTCCGGTGGTCAACAGCAACGTGTTGCCATCGCTCGTGCTTTGGTCAAAAAGCCCAGAGTTTTACTCTTGGATGAGCCATTGAGTAACCTCGATGCCCGTCTTCGTTTGAAAACACGTGAAGAGATAAGAAGAATTCAAAGAGATGTAGGAATCACTACAGTCTTTGTCACTCACGACCAAGATGAGGCTATGTCTATTTGTGATGAAATAGTCGTCATGAAAGATGGTGTCGCTCAGCAAATAGGTGCTCCACAAGATATCTATAGAGATCCTGCCAACCTATTCGTTGCAAAATTCTTAGGCGTTCCTCCTATCAATGTATTCAAAGGAAAAATCAAAGACCATAAGCTTTATATCGGTGATGAAGCAATCTTAGATACAAAAGCTGAGGATAACGATGACGTATTTGTAGGAATTCGTCCAGAAGGAATAATTCCTGGATATAACGGTAGATTCACCTTGAATGTCGAAAGAATCCAAACGCAAGGAAAAGATACATCCTTGGTTTGCGACCACCCAAGCTACTCTGGTGAGGAAGCCTGTAAGTTCTTGGTGGATTCCGACCAAAATGTCGGACTTGGAAAGAAACATTTCATAGTTCGTCAAAATAAGGTCTATGTCTTCGACGGCAAGACCGAGAAGAGAATAGCTCTTTAAGGAGAAGCCAAAATGGACTCGAAGAACAATTGGAAAGCCTGGCTTTACCTGGCTCCTACCATAATCCTAATGGCTATCTTCACGTTTTATCCAATCCTAAATACACTGATTCTATCTTTTCAAAAGAACTACGATTCCGCACTTCAAATGAGCGACGGATTCACCTTCGACAACTATTTGGAAATCTTGATGATAAAGCCTAAGGTTACCACTGCGGCAGGTGTGAACATCTATATCGAAGACTTCGTGATGACTGCTCTTCCAAATACATTGATACTCACATTTATCACAGTGCCTGTCTCTATCATATTAGCACTTGCAATAGCTATAGCCTTGAACTCTGTCAAATGGTTAAAGAAGATACTTCAAACTATCTTCTTTATGCCTTATGTCACAAACGCCATCGCTATCGGTATGGTCTTCTCAGTCATCTTCGATAACAATGGTGTCATAAACTTCCTGTTCGGACTAGGGAATAAGGCGTGGATATACGCAGGTACATCGGGTGCGGCTCCTACATATTGGTCTGGGTTATTCGCAATATGTACCTATATCGTATGGCACTCCTTACCTTACAAGATTCTGATATTCTTAGGCGGATTGCAAAACATCGACGCTCAGTACTACGATGCTGCAAAAATCGATGGTTCATCCAAATGGAAAATAGTAAGAAAGATAACAATTCCTCTGCTATCTCCTCAAATAGTCTATGTCATGATAACTTCATTCATAGGCGCATTCAAGGAATACACCTCAGTGGTTGGATTATTTGGAAACGAAGGTAGCTTCTCAACTCAGGGAATGCCTAAATCGATGCTGACTGTCGTCTACTACATCTATAACCAGATGAGCAATACGACGACTCTTCAATATGCTGCAGCATCTGCAGTCGTCTTGTTGATAATCATATTTATCTTCACGATGATCCAGAACGCTTGGTCTAAAAAGAGGCTGTACTACTGATGGAAAATAAATTGAACAAAATCGTGATGCAAAGACCGGTGGAAGTCTTGGCAAACTCCGATCTGTATACTTATAAGGGTGAAGAGAAGATTGATGACAACTCTCCTTTAATCGTAGTATCCGAAACTAAATCGCTCCACCTAGTCATCAAAGATGAAGGAATGTCTGTACAATCAAAGAAAGTCAAGACAAAAGTAATTCATGTAATCACCTTGATATTGACTTATGTCTTCTTGATAGCCATGGCATTGTTATTCATCTTCCCATTCTATTGGATGATCATCACATCATTCAAATCCGGTGCTGAAATCAGAGGTTTTCTTCCTGGATATGAAGGTGTGCAGACATTCTGGCCTGTAAACTTTCAAAACAACTATGCAAATTTGTTCGAAAGATTTGATTTTGGGACTTACCTATCGAACACATTGATAGTTGGTGTCTGTACTACTATTGGAACTGTATTGACCTGTATTCTCTCAGCCTTCGCCTTTGCTAGATTAAACTTCAAAGGAAAGGAAACAATGTTTGCCTTGCTATTATCTACCATGATGATTCCTGGCGAGATGATGGTCATTACAAACTTCGTCTCAGTTTCTAGATTAGGATGGTTGGATGGAAGTAGAAGTGGAGCCTACATGGCTATGATCATTCCATTCATAACTTCAGTTTTCTATACATACTTGTTAAGACAAAATTTTAAGCAAATTCCAAACGAATTGTATTTGGCTGCTAAAGTAGATGGAAAGAACGACTGGCAGTATTTGTGGAAAGTAATGGTTCCCTTGGCTATGCCATCATTGGTTACAATCCTAATTCTCAGCTTGATGGGAAGTTGGAACGCCTATGTCTGGCCTAACCTCGTCACAGCCGGTCATAAAGAATATGCTTTGATTTCTAACGGACTTAGAGATTCCTTCCAAACAGGAACAGACTTCGACGAATACGGAAGACAGATGGCAGCTACAGTGTTAGTAACACTCCCCTTGCTCATCATCTTCATAATCTTCAGAAAATATATTATGCGTGGTGTTGGTAGAGCTGGTATTAAAGGCTAATAGAAAAGGATAAACAAACATGAAAAATACAAAATTATTTGTAGTCGTTTCTTTGATTGCTACTTTGACTGGATCTTTGAGTTCTTGTGGAAACGGAACAAAGACTGGAAGTAAAACTATCGAATTTTGGCATTGTTTAGGTCAAGAAAAGAGAAAAAACCTCAAAATATTGACTGCAAAGTTTAATGAAGATCATAAGAACACTGATGGCTATCAAGTGGAACTTGTAGATTTAGGAGGTTCCTACGATACTTTGGATGATTATGTGAAGAAACAGTTGAATGCAGGTAAGACACCTTCTATCACCATGGGATACCCCGATTCCTTCTCAGGATATATGGGAAGCCGTGGAGTAGCAAACTCACAGATCTTAAATCTTGATGATTTCATAAAAGGCGATTCTGACTTTGATTCGTCCTCTTTCGTACCTGCTTATTGGGATGAAGGAAAACATTATCAATACGATGGAACTTGGTCAGTTCCTATGTATAAATCAACCGAAGCCATGTATTACAACATCGGTGAATTCCATAAGACCAACTGGTACAAGACAAACAAAGACAAGACAGAAAATAAAACCGATGTGAACGGAGGTTCCTATGTTGTCGCCTTAGGTGATCCTAACACTTGGGATTGGGAAACTTTGGTCGCTGCTTGTACAGCCATCAAGGAAGAAAAGAAAGGTCTCTCTGAATTTTATGCATTGGGATATGATTCCGACTCCAACCTCTTCATCTCTCAGATGAAACAAAGAGGAATCCAATATACCACTGCTTCTGGAAATACTCCTGACGCTCACTATTCCTTCTATAACGACGCATCTTCAAAAGCTGCTCTTAAGGAATTGACAACTGAAATTCACAATCTTACTTCCAAAAAAATAATGGCTACAAAAGCAACCTACGGAAACTTCAGTTCAGACTTGTTCTTGAAAGGAAAGGTTATGTTTACCATCGGTTCTACCGGAGGATCCACATATAACGATCCTACTGGATTGAATTGGGACGATGGTGTTGGATTAGCAAAGGTTCCTGCCTACAAAAATAACCAACAATATATCTTGCAAGGACCTTCAGTATGTTTCTTCAACACTGATGATTCCGCTAAGGAGAAAGTCGCTTGGGAATACTATTCTAAATATCTTTCAAATGATCAATTAAATGCCGAATTGGCTTTGGAAAACTCATACGATCCAGTTAGAAAGAATTCTTATGACAGCAAATCATACTCTGCTTGGACTGCTTTGGGACTCGATGAAAATGGAAAAGACGATCCTACCAAGAAGTTGAAATATCGTATTCCTAATCTCACAAAGACTTTGAGAGAAAACTATTTCACCTCGCCTGTCTTCATCGGATCATCTGCTGCCCGTACGGAAATTGGAAACATTCTCAAATATGTCGACCAAAAGAACGGAGACATCGATCAAGCTATCTATGAGGTTTACCACAACAGTGTTCTTGCTTCTAAGTAAAGAAAGGTAAAAAGAAAAAATGAAAAACAAAAAGTTATTAGTCAGTCTTCTATTAGTAACTTCTTCCTTAACGTTGTTGGGAAGCTGTGGAAGAAACAATAATACTACATCCACAATTTCAACTCGCTCTATCGATGATTACGATGTCGTAGGCCAAACAAAGTTGAATTTAGATGATGACTTGTTCAAAACTTTGATGTCCAACAAAAAGACTTCCGCCTACGATAAAAATTTAATGGACTTCAATAGAGATGGTGTTGAAAGAATGTTGACCACTACCGACTATGCACCTAACGATGCTGACGATGTTTTCACAAACTATGTCGATGGAGATACGACTCAATTCACTTCCTACAACGGAAACTACACTGTCAAAGTCAGATATTTAGGTGTCGACACTCCTGAATCCACTTCCGAAGTCGAGGAATGGGGAAGAAGCGCCTCGCTTTTCAATAAATCCATCTTGAAGAAAGCTAAGTATGTCATAATTCAATCTGCAGGCTCTGCAAAGACTGGAAAAAGAGCACCTGCCGATCTCGATGGATATCAGCGTTCCTTGGCTTATGTTTGGTATAGCAACGAAGACAATCCTACTAAGGAAAGCTTTAGAAACCTCAACCTCGAGTTGGTCTACAACGGATACTCTGGATTCAACGCACCTTCGGATGATATGGAAAAAAGCTTCTATGATGCTTTTTTCGATGCTTATACCATCGCTCAAGAGTATAAAAAGCACAAATTCTCGGATGAGAAAGATCCTAACTACGATTACAATCCCGCTCAAGTCTTACCTTTAGACATGCTTTATGATAAGACTTATAATATCGAGCACTTCGACCCAAATACCAACGAAAGCCTTGGAACTTACTCTAGTTTCTGCGACGATAAGACCTGGTACTCATTTGATGGATACGTCACCAGAGTAGTAGGAGGTTCAGCTTTCTACATTCAAAACAAAATCGGAGATAACTACTACGGCTTATATGTCTTCACACTTAAAACATATGAACCTGTCCAAGTAGGAAACTGGTTGAGAGTAACCGGAGTTTTGGATTACTACAGCGGAATGTATGAATTGAAAGGTGTCTCCTATAGTTTCTTTAACCATGAAGATAAAGATATCAAGTATTTGGACGAAAATGGAAATCCTACCGAAGATGTTACTAAAGTGAAGAAAGAGACTGTCACACCTATCAAAGCAACTTCTAAAGATATCTACGACTTGAAATATCCTTCCTGCTTAGTAGAATTAGTCGGAGATGGAACAGAATCCGACAAAAACAAAGGATTGATATTCCAAAAAGCTAGCAATAGCTATGGCGATATCACTTATGGTGGAACCCAGGAAGTAAACACCTATAACGAAGCATATCCTTTCTATAACACCGACAACTCCATGGTTTTATTCGGAAGATACGGAGTCAATTCAACGATTGGTGGAATCGGTGCTTCTGATGCAAGTATCGTCAGAATCAAGGTCAATAGAGATGCCATCATAAAAGGAAACTACACTTCAGAATCCTATGTTTTTGGAAGCGATGATGAACATGTGACAGTCACCGAAGAACAAGCGATATGTTCATATAAGTTCTTCTGTGGTGGAGTATCTTACTATGTACCTGGTTCAGAGACAGAAGAACAAAATGGAATGGATATGAAAGTATCCAATGCTAGATATGCAAAGATGTTGAATGCATTAAGCAGTGCAACCATTACTAAAGGTTTGTCTGTGTACAAGAACACCTATAAACAACAAATAGCTAGAAAAATTGTCGGAATGTCCAACAACTATATCTCTGCTGGTGGAAATAACAAGCCTTCTATCGAAATAGTAAACACTAAAGATTTCAACGAATTAGAAGATTACGTAGCCTAAGGTTAAATGATACAATTCGACCATAAAGGAGAAAAAGACATATGGATGAAACAGAGAAAAGAAAGCAAAGCCATGACCTACACAATAAAAGCAAAGCTTTATTAGAGAAACAAAGAAGTGGGGCTTGTAGCGTTGTAATCGGTGTCATTCTTATAATAATAGGGTGTATTTTCCTACCTCTTTCTTATAAAATGGTAAGGAACAAGATACAAGGAATCGATACTTCCTCTCTTGCCTTCATCCTGATGTGCATATGCCTGGGTATTGGAGCATTGCTCCTAATATATGGAATTATCAGGATATTAGTCTCTCTTAAGAAAAGACGTAAAGTCAAAGCCGAGATTAGACAACTTCAAGATGTAAAAACAAAATAAAGGAAAAATGAAAAAAATGAAAAAATCCAAGTCATTGTTTGCTGCTATTCTTGCCGTATTATCTATCGGATTAGTCTCTTGCGGAAATGAAAACAATCCATCACAACCTTCCAACAATCCTACTACTCCTTCCAACAACTCTCAAACCCCTTCTGTAAAGAACTCTTACACCTTCGATGTGAATGGTGAATTGAAAGAGGGAATGACAGTCACATTGATTTTCAAGAACAATGGCTCAGCTATAGTTGAGCAAGCAAGTGTAGTCTACTCCGTAGATGATGATTCTAAGGCCACTGTTTCTGGAAATAAGATCACCTTCACTGGAAACGGATCTATCAAGATCACAGCCACTTACAAAGGTGAAACAATCGAAAAAACAGTAGAAGTAGCTGAGGGTGAGCATATCTACACCATAGCCGAGGCTAAGGCTGCTAAAAGCGATGCAAATAACTTAATAAAGATGAGAGGAAAGGTGACAGCTTCTTTAGGAACTTCAGCCTACATTTCCGATACAACTGGTGGAGCTTATATTTACAACTGGTCATTCAATAACGCCGATACAGCTATTACTAACAAGTCATTCACTGTCGGCCAAACAGTTGATATCACTGCTTTTATCGTTCACTCTAACTCAAAAGATAAAAACGGAAATCAAAATGAAAGAGGACTTCAAATAAGCAATTGGAATTCCGAAAAAAGAGAAAGAGTAAGTGGAACATCCGCTATAGTTTCTACCACAGAAGTCGAGGCCATGAAGCCTATTGAATTGGATGAAGCTGGATATAAAGCATTGACTTATGATAAAGTAGGAAATCTCTACACATTCGAAGCTGAATATGTGAGCGGAAAACCTTCCAAAGGCACAGGAGCAAATGTAAAATTTAAGTTAGGAAACACTGACATAGTTTTAAGAACTGACAAATTTGACCCCGCTGCACCTTCCGACACTTTAGTGGCTGGAAAGACATACAAGATTACAGCACCTTTATCTTGGTTCAATGGTGCACAATTCGCATATGCTTCTTCCGGTGTTTCTATTGTAGAAGCTGATGCAAAACCTTTGGAAGTTTCATATACTGGAAATGCATATGTTGGACAAAAAGTTACCCTAGAAACAACTGCTAGCGGAGTTAAAGTAACTGAAGGTGTAACATACACAATAGAAGAAGGAATCGATTTAGCTTCACTTGAAAATGGTGTCTTGACCATCACTGGTGAAGGAACTATCAAGGTAAAAGCCACTTATGTCAAAGATGGTAAAACATTGACTGCTGAAGTAACTATCAATGCTACTGCCCTTGCTCTTTCTAAGCTTTCAGAATTGAAGTCAATGACTTCAGGAAAAGTCAAATCACGTGGTTATGTCATGGGTTATACCGGAACTCCTAGAATCGACTATGGACTCTACGATAAGGTATTTATCGCAGATGGAGAGGATTACTTTATTCTTTATAAGGTTAAACCCGAGCAATTAACTGGAATTAATGTAGGTGATTTAATTGAGTTTACTGGAGATATATCTCACTTTCCAAATGGATCAGTTACCACATACGAAACAAGAAATAATGTCATTACAAAGTTGACTGAAGCTGATCCTTCTATTGTCAAGCCAACAGCCACAGAATTGACATCTTCAAGTGCCACTTTTACTTTTGGTCAAGACAACATTTCCAAAGCCTATAAAATCAATCAGGGTGTAGTCATTTCTAATACCGAAGACTCAAGTGGAAACATGACTGTCAAGTTTACTCTCGGTTCAAATGAATATGATTTATTCATGGATTCACGTGATTACGAAATTACTAAAGATCCTTTCACTAAACTGACAGTTGGTACTGTATTTAATGCAAATGTGTTTGCAGCTGCTAGTAACTTCTTCTGCCCTTCAAATATAGAAATTATCAGTCAGCAAGAAGTGCTTACAATGGATAAAGAAAAAGCTGAAATCAACATTCACGGCAATGATAAGACTCTTCAGTTAAATGCCACCTATACTGGTGGATCTAATACCGATCCAATTGTTTGGTCTTCCAGTGCAGAAAGTGTTGCTACAGTCGATCAAAATGGTTTAGTAACTGGTGTTGCTGTTGGTGAAACAATAATAACTGCAAAGAAAAGCGAAACTCTTTCTGTTCAAGCTAAAATTACTGTAGTAGATGAGAACATAACTAAAGTAAAAGTATCTTTCAACTCCGACATTGCCGATTTATTAACAATTGATGACAGTGCAAAAACAGCAACATTAACTACTCAAGGAATCACTTTCTTAATCAAACAAGAGGGTAGTCCTACTCCTCTCTCTCAAATGAAAGATTATTTAAGTAGTAGTAATTCACTTCGTTTCTATCAAGGTTATTCAATGGAAATTAGTGTTGCATCTGGAACTATTAAAGCAATCAAACCTGATTCCTTTGCAAAGAAAGCTTTTACAGCAAAAAATATTTCGTCAACTGATTTTACAGTAACAGACATTGATACAGTTTCAATGAAAAATACAACAAGTTCCAAAATATCAATGAAGGCAGTTAAACAAGTTCAAATCTTTTCTTTGGAATTTACTTTAGGTGAATAATCATAAATATATTTACTAAATTGATACGCATACATTTTTAAAATTCTATTCTAAAAGCTTTTAACAAATAAACATATAAAATCCTCCCATAGAAAGGAGGATTTTATTTTAGAAAAATTAGCAGCGATATGATAAAAACAAAAAACAATTAGAAGAAGAACATATGCAACGTCCATCTGAATCTGTTACTACAAAAACATTGAGGAAAAAAGCATCCCACAGAATTCATATAGTCAACAGAATATAATATAAGAACTGCTCAATTGAGCAGTTTTTTATTTAATAACATTTTTCTTAAAAAATTTAAATTGCAACTAATACATCGTAGGATCTAATCCAAATTGACTAGCGTATGTATGATATATATTCTTAGTTCCTGAATTGATTCCACCGTATAAATAAAGACCTAATCCTGGAATATCGACAAAAGGATTTCTATTGTTGATTTTATCCTGAATCCTATTATTTCTTATCATTTCATATTCGGATGAGATAACAGGGTTTAAGGCATCCCATTTAAGAAGAACTGAAATCTTGCCCATATTTTTTGATGATCCTTTCTTGTAACTAGGGTCTTCATTTAATACAAGCCCCAAATGTTGATAAGCAACATGCTCATACATAACTGATCTAGCACAAGCACCTTTCCACTCATCCATTTCGACATAATAGCATTTGGAATCTGTTTTTTCTCCATAAATGTCGTTTCCACGTGCACCATTTTCTTTGGAGTCAGCCAAATGTAACATATGAGGATCTGCATAAGCTTCCCCACTCAACCCTCTAGATTGAGGCCATACATGTTCTTTATTGACAGTACTTTTATCATACTTCCTACTCTCACTAGTATAAATTAGAATAACATTACCGGGCTTTTCTGGATCCTCCTCAGCATATTTCAAGACTTCAGTAGCGTTCTTATAACTACAGGGCTTTTTCATCTTTCTATTCAAAGAATTTAACGCAGTCAGCAACTTTGATGGCTCCAATGTAAAATCTATAGAAGAATAATAGTTCCCAGCATCACTAGATATACTAGGCCAAGTTACAGGTACATTTTCAACAACATGTATCAAACATTCATCATAAACAGATGAATCATTATTCCATTCAGCTCTTACATATGTATCACCGATACTCTTAGCCTTAAGGTTAACAGTTGCTCCAGAATAAGACTCAATAGATACAATTGATGAATCACCGACAGACCAAGATATGTCATTAGGATTTATGTTTTTTATAGTAGCATCAATTGAAGAAGTCATGCCGATTTTCATCGTCATAGAATCATTCAAATCAATTGATGGTATCTTTATACTTCCATCAGATAAAACAGTCAAAGAAACTGTTTTAATAAAATCAGTTCCATCTATAGAAGCTGTTATTATAGAAGACCCCTCTTCTAATCCAAATACTTCTACCATAAGACCATTATACTTAGGTGATAATCTAGCTTTTGAAGTATCATCAATCTACTGATTCTACAGATGCTGTTTTGTATTTAAAATTAGCATTAGCAATAAGTCTTGTAATTCTATTATTGTTTCTAATTTCTTCAAGTCTACTTGCGATATCATATATTCTTTCATCAAATGTCTTGTCGGTGTTTAAAATATTGCTTTCATTTTCTTCTACAACATTCACAAAATCTTCTAATCCTAAAGAAATTAATTTTCTCTTTAATTTATAATTCATTATTTACTTTCTCCTTTTTTGTAATATGAAGCACCTCTAACATATTTTGAATTTAATGTTTCTTTTTCTTTGCTATTTTCAATATTATCTATCATTTCTAAAACTTGTTTATAGTGTGGATAACTATACTTTTCTAAAGCTAATTTAGATGCTTTTTCTATCTTTTCATTAGAATAAATTTTTCTTATATTTAAAACTGAAATAACATCATTAAAACCTTGTTCTTTAGTCTTATATTCACTAAAGATTCTATTAACAAGTTCTAATGTATTTTCTCCTATATCTTGAGATATTTTTATTAAATCTTCGTAAGTATATGGAGTATATTCTTTGCGGGGATCTAAGTGTTTTTTGTCTGTTACATATTCATTTTTGATAGTTTCTTGAAGCAATAAATGCTGACATATTAGATCCCTTTTATTGTAGATAAATAGCGTATTTTTATTTACTTTAATATCAACATTTTGACCAATATATTGATAAGGAACAGAATAAAAATTATGTTTATAAGTAACATGAGAATTATTCATAACTTTGATTTTATAATTCCATGAGCATACTTCATAAGGTATTAAAGGTAAAGCTCTTAAATATCCTTTTTCTTCAGTTTCAAAAATTATGTTTCTCGAACCCTTTCTCTTTTGAAACTCTTCATTATTAAAGTCTTCAACTGCTTTAAAAATTGCATGATTTAAACCATCTAATGAATAAAAGGTTTCATTTCTTAATTTTGCAATAACTTTTGTTGCAATTTTACCAACACTTCCTTCAACGGAAGCTTTTTCTTTAGGTTTTCTAACTCCTGTTGGAATTATTGCAACATTATAATAATCAGCAAACGCAAGATATTCAGGATTTAATTCTATCAGTCCATTTTTAGGATGGGACAAAACTCCTGTTTTCAAATTATCGCATACAATTTTAACTGGTATTCCTTTATAAAAATTAAGCATATCAACATTAAGTTGAATCCACGCATCTTGATTCATAGAATCAGTAGCCTTAACAAAGATTTTTTGAGAATAAGGCATACATGCAACAAATAAATATGCTTTTATTTTCTTGTTTCTATCTTTATCAGTGAAATACATTGATGGACCTGAATAATCAACTTCCATAGTTTCACCAGGTCTATGGTTTAAATGTGATGTATAGCATTTACTTGATTTATAATTTCTATAATGCAAACAAAACGCTTCATATGTATATGTTTTTCCAGTCATATTTTATTTTTTTCAACATATTCTTCCCATAAAAGATGCAATGTTACTCAAGTTCTTTTTAATTCGCTTTGAACATAGGAATAATCAATAGGAATAAATGAAGATTTTCTTAAAAACTTATTTGGAAAGAAAAGCTGATATAGTTCATCATCATTCATCTCCATAAGTTCTTCATAATTCTTACCACACTCAAGATATTCTCGATTTACCTTGATAATTGTTTTACGCGCCACATGTAACATTTCTACAATAACTGCATTAGGTGAGTTTACATGTAGCAAGCTTAAAATTTGTTTAACCTTTGTCTTTTTAAACATTTTAAAATGCCTCCTATAATGATAATTAAGAAAGGTTAAGTTCTTAATCTTTCCTATCATTACAAGAGGCGCAAATTAATTCAATAAAATTGTTTCCAAGCTTTACACAACTATAATTTAGCGCACTGTTTCCAAGACTTACATAGGGTGTTTCCAAGCATTACAATATTCAGCTATATGATGAGCCTATTTTAAACTGGATTTCCTCTACGTTCTATCATCTATATGAATTAGAGAGATATTATTGAAGGAGTGCGGCTTTCGTGCTCCTTTTTTGCATAAAAAAAGAGGCGACTTTTCAGCCACCCCGCAAAAAATTAATTTCGACTTCTAATTACTTTATGCTTTCAAGATAACCTTAGCTACCTTGTTTATAGCTAGAATGGTGCCCCGTGCCATAGCCCTGCAAACAAGTTATAAAAGGCTTAGCTATGCGCATTCAATTTTTTGAAATTTCAGTCTAAAACTTGGGAAAGGTAATTTTTAACATTTAAGGAGCAAAGTAGGAATAAGAAATGGAATTAAAACTTACTATGATATTTTTTGGGGTAGGAATGATTTAGCTATATCTTCGGTGAGCTAGAAAGTTTATGATTTCCTTTGCTCTTTTTTGACTGATTTTATCCATAGCTATATCTCTTATAAAGACTTTATCTTCTATTTGTTATTTTTTAACAGCAAAGAGAATGACCATGACGATCAAAGCTATAAATAAAATTGCGATTACAACAAAGCTTATTTTAACAAAAAGTTTTTGCTTCTCATTCTCTTTCTTATGAGTATCTATCTCTTTTAGCATCTTATCTCTTTGTGATTCATAATTTCTAAGTTCATCAAGAAGCTCTTGATGTTGAGACTTATAGCTAGCGATGATATTAGAGATCTCTTCAGTTTTTTCATCGATATGATCTAATTGCTCTTTATGCTTAAGAGCGTTCTCTTTCCAATTCTCAGAATCGATTCTCGATAGTTCATAACTCACCTTCATATTGAATTGATTGATGTTATTTACAAGCTTTTGAAGAGCTTCGATGGTCTCTTTGTTCTTTTCTTCAGCCTCAGAAGCTTTATCAGCAGCATTTTGAGCTTGAATAAAGGATTGTAGAATCCTATCGAGATACTCTTTATTTAAAATCTCTAAAGAATAATAGACTCCTTGTAATTCTTTTAATGTCTTATTCTCTTTAGTATTTAAATTCTTAAAATTATTTTGAATTTCTTGAACGATTGCATTCAATTCTTGCCCGGTCACTTTATGATTACCGAGGTTGAATAATCCACCATTGACAGCGACAGTATCGATAGTTGCTATGCTTTTATTATCATCCATCAGTTTCTTTAAATGATCTACCGAATTAGAAAACTTTACCTTGCTTTCATTTACTAAAACTAGATTCTCATTTTTTGAATTATCATTCTCACTCATATATTTCGCCACTCTATTTTATCGATTGAATCGAAAAGATTTGAGATATCTTTATCTTCCTTTTTAGAAGAAGAATTCGATCGCTCTTTTATTCTTTTTATTTCCTCATCATATTGGATAAAATCATTTTCAATATTTGAGACCATCTCAGCTTTGGCTTGGTTGACATTACAAGAGATTATATTGTATTGATCATTTTGAAGCTTTAAAACAGCATTATTGTTTCTTATTATCTCAGCATTGTTCTTATCGATTTGAAGTTGGCCAAGTCTCTTATTTAAAGTATTTAAAACGATTGCTCCACAAACTCCAGCTGCAAATCCACTAAAGAAGATACCTAGTATTGATGCTGGTGATCCAATAATAGGTATAGAGATAGCAAAGCCAGGAATAGTCATCAGTCCAGCAGTTATAATAGCGCTTAAAGCTAAGGCGCTAGCTGAGGTTAACCCAGCTATCACAATCTTTCCTATCTCTAAGCATTTTGTTGAGTAATCCTTAGATTGATTTTTAGCATCGCCTAGATAATCAAAGATATTTTTGATCGATCTTCCACCGATTTTAAAGAAAGCGAATGCTTTTCTAATAAGTGGAACGATAGCTCCGAAAATCTGCGTAGCAATCGATGTGATAGCTACATCAGCTGTCAATTCGATATTGCTTTTAAAGTCAGTTAAGAAATCTAATATTGCTTTTTTGATATGATTGATCAACGATTCAATCTTACATTCCTTCTCTTTAAACCATCGATAAATTTCTTGGAATAATTGCTTTGTAAGCTTCGCTAATAAAGCAACAACGATAGCTTCACTAGAATACTTTGCGCTTCTTAAAGCTTCTTTTCCGATTGATTTCTTTCCTTCATCGATAGCTCTCTGTTCAGCTTCATTGACTCTTTTAGCATATTCTTTACGCGCTTTATCATCCCTTTTAAGAAGCTCATCTTTATCGATGTTGAATCTTTCATAAGGATGAAGACCATCTCTTGTGGATTCAAGCCATTCTCTCATCGGTCGATCACCTTTTGATTCGTTAGCGTCAGCAGGTAAGTCTTTTAAATTGTATTCAGTATCATTAGCAAAATTGGCCTTCTCGCTTTGATCCATAAAAGCTCCGGCTTTCTTATCTCGAACTATCTCAGTAAGAGGAATCGTATGATCTTTAGCCATCGTCTTACTACCCATCGCTCTATTTGCATCGTAAGCTTTTCGATAATTTGGATTCAGCTTTTCATGATTTGTTCCTGAAGCAAAATTTGATTCGAAAGTATCATATCTTTCTTGATACTTATTTTGATTATCAAAGTTATGACTAGGTAGATTCCTTCTGTTGAAGTCTTCTTCACTTAAGCAATGGTCAGCTTTTCTTAAGTTCAAATTTAAATCATGATTATCTTTGATAAAATCCTGACCTGCAGTCTCTCCGATTTGAATTATAAAATATTCCCAAACAACTTGAGATATTTGATCGGCAATCATCTTCGATGATGCTATATCATTATTATCTTGTTTCAATTTGGAATTAGATTTGCTCAGATCATCTATCTTTGAATCTAATTCTACTAGATCAACATTTCCTATATTGTTTTCCATAATAATTCAACATTGATATTATAGACCCATTAAAAAGAGAATTGAAGGAAAACCAATATCTTTTCATTTTTGCTGTTTAAAAAGAAGTTTAGACATATTTTGGCTTACTTCATAATAAGAAGTACCCCCCCTCATCAATTTTGATTTAGAACCTACTAGTGAGTAACTTCGTTTGATACTTCAAGATTGATATCAGCACCATTTTTCGCACCATTTATCACACCATTCAATTTCTCATCCTCCATTGCAAGCTAATTGAATGAAATGTTTATCTTAAGGTAGAAAGAGCCAAATTCAAAAACTGAAGCACCATATTTCTCAACAATTGTGGGGACACCCTTACCGGACTCTTCTAAGAAATCGACTTTCATAAAGGTATTCGCAAGTTCCTTGTTGACAGGATTATTCTTTCCAGAAAGAAAATCCTCTTTTTTTATTCTATCCAAAGGATTTCCATAGGATAAAATCTCAAGGTGGTCAGAAAAAACATAAATTGATGGGCAGGATAATTGAGATGGAGATTGTGAAGGCAAGCATTATTCCACCCCTCTCGAACGGATTAACTCGTCTCTCCTTTGAGTCTTACCATAGCCAAAATAGGGGCGAACAATATTGATGTTTGTTTGAATATACTCATCGACATCATAGATAATCTTGAGTATACAAGCAGGGCCAAAGAATTTACAATATTCAAATTTTCCTTTTACCTTCGAAGGGCAATAAAAGTTAGAAATCTTGATTGAAGTATCAAACTGATCTGATAAGACGTAAGCATTGTAGTTATTTTCGCCATTCTTGAGTCTCAATGAAAAATTGGGGCCAAAGTTCTTTTCTTTTAAGGAACCTTGTTTTCAGTAAGATATAAAACTTAAACCTAATCCGAAATTACTTTTCTAGATGACCAGTATCAAACCCTTCTAGAACTGCTAAAACAAGCCCTCACAAATAGACAAAAAGCTCGATGAATACTAGCAAATCATCACTTTAAAAAGTTTTCCCGGATTTTAGACTGAACTTTGTTTGTTGTCAGCCGAGAAAGACAACCCTTAAAAATGCGATAAATAAAGGCTTTATAGCTATTTTGTATGGATTTTTCAATTTTTCCCAAAAAAAGGAAAATGGCCGAGGAAGTTGGAGGTCTCCTTGGCCATTTTGGCGTTCAAGAATTTTGTGATTTCTTAAAGAATTTAGAAAATAAATATTCGAGAAAATGCCGATAAATACTAGACTTTTTGCCTGTCTACAAGGTACAAAAAAAGACCGGAAGTTTCCGGTCCTATTTTCGTTTTTAAGCGTATTTTGAACACAAAAAATATGTGTGTGTATTCTAGTGGTGCCCCTTGGCAGAATCGGACTACCGATTGGTCCTTACCATGGACCCGTTATACCACTTAACTAAAAGGGCATTTGACTCGCTTCTTTTGAAAGCCTAATAAGGTTAAACCTTATAAGCCTATTTGTCAACTATAAATTTATAGTTTCTTAAGAAACTAGCCATAACCCAAAAAATTATCAGGAAGAAATTGCTTTTTTAAACAAAACTAAGGAAGATTCTCTGATCTTAGAAAGATGGATAGTTTCATACTTGAGAACATTTACTAATCCAACTTTATTGGGATTTTTCTTAACATCAGCCTTTCTAGCCATCATGACATCACCCGAATCCTTATGTGATAGATATAAGGCAAGTTCACTTGTAAGAAGTTTGTCATCGTCTTTAGTATTTCCATCCAATAAAACTATATGAGATCCGGGATAATCCTTTATATGGAAGAACAAATCATGTTTATTCGCTATCTGGAAAGTCAAAGTTTCATTTTGAAGATCGTTCATCCCAAATCCGATTCTATCACCCCAAGGAGTCAAAAGAATATGAGGAGAATAAGCCTTCTTCTTTTGAAGCTTTTTATTTCCTCTAGAAGGATCTTTCAAGTACCCTTCAAAGACCAACTCCTCTTTCAATTCCAAAAGATCCCTATTTCCTGCCATAGGGACTTCTTGGACTTTTTTCTCTAGATATGAAAGTTCATCCTTGGCTTTGACTTCCAACTCTTTTAAAGTAACAACAGCTTGTTTGGCTTTCCTATACTGCTTGAAATAGTTATTGGCGTTCTCAATAATATCTTTCGATGGATTCAACTGAATTATGACTCCATCACAATCCATTTCTTTCATTCCTGGCTCATATTCAGTTTGATGGAGAAAGAGAAGATTTCCATAATCCATATAGACTAGTTTCTTGTTGGATAACTCATAATCTTCCTGCAAATTCTTTATCTTCTTTTTTGTTACTTTTATTGCTTTATTGAGCTTATCCATCAAGTCTTTCTCTCTCAATTCTTTAGCTAGACTCTTTTGATCCTCGACAAAACAATCATAGATATTAGATACATCTATCTCTTTTGCCTTGTCCATGTCGAACTGATATGGATATACGTATCCATTTTCATAAAAGAGACTCTTTGAATCCAAGACTGTATCCCTAGCTTTTTCAAAGCCTATCTTTCCAGATAAATCTGATAGTTTTCTAAAAATCTCATACGATAGAAGAGGCTTAGCCTCTTCTAAAGACTTCGTTTCTTTAGAAAAGACTTCTCTTTCAGGTGGATAGATATAAGGAACATTCCTAGTTAAATATCGCTTAGATAATATGTCACCTCTCTCTTTAAAAAGAGAAATAATCTTTTTATATGGATAAGCAATTAAATAAACATTAGGCTTCGATGGAAATAGTTCTATTATCAAATCATAAGCTTCATTTAATTCACCCAATTCTTTATGAACTATAGAAGACCTGATGGTTATCACTCTCTCGCCTTTTTCTTTAAATATAACTTCTATCTTAGTTCCTGCCAATTTCTTTAAAGAATTGAAAAAGGGAGTGTTGTCATTTGTCTTTGTAAACTTTTCTGTGGAATAAGAAACAAAAGGTTTAGATGAATCTAGAAATAAAATGATCTCACCTCTACCATTGAGGCCTTTATCCTTAAGTTTCTCACTGCCGTGAAATGGCAGTGCGTATTGATTGACACCTAAGGCATAAGGGCAATCTAGAAAAGAACCTACTAGATTTTCCTTCATCTCTAAAGCGATTCTATCGAGAACAATATTATCTAAAGCCATACTTTTCACCTCTACTTTTATATATTTTAAGTCATAAAAGCAAATGGCAATCGGTTTCTTGTGCAACCTTAGCAAAATTGTCCTATATTATTAAAACCAAATAATAGGGGGTTACTATGGAAAAAGGTTTATTGATAATTATGAGCGGTCCTTCTGGAGTAGGGAAAGGAACACTTAGAAAACTTATCATGGCAGATAAATCGTTGAACTTAGCCTATTCAGTATCTATGACCACAAGAAAACCTAGAGAATTCGAAAGAGACGGAATAGATTATTTCTTTGTCAGCCAAGAGCAATTCGATAGAGCTGTAGAAAATGATGAATTACTCGAGCATGTCTGCTTTGTAAACAATTCTTATGGAACACCTAAAGCTTATGTAGAAAAGTTACAAAACGAAGGAAAGAACGTCTTCCTTGAAATCGACGTGCAAGGTGCTTTGAAAGTATTGAAGAATGCCGATGGTCCTCATACTTTGTCTTTCTTCGTAGTACCTCCTTCTTTAGATGAATTGAGAAGAAGAATCAAGGATAGAGGGACAGAGACTGATGAAGTCATCGATGAAAGAGTAGCCAGAGCTTCAGCAGAAATAAAAGAAGATAAAGCCTATGACTACATAGTTTTGAATGACAACATTCAGACCTGTGCCGATGAGATAAGAACCTTGATTCTACACACAATAAGAAAAGGTCAAAAAGATAAGAATCAACAAAAAGGCATAAAAGTACCTTCTAATTTAAATGTAGACCTAACCGAGAAAGATTAATCCTATTTTTATAGATGTTTTACCTTCTTAAAGTTCTAATAGGAAGAAGTGCTAAATCTATAGATAGACCTTTTTCATATTACTGCCCTATAGATTTAAACCCGATGAAATTCGAAAGAGTTTCAGTCTCTTTTGGAAACTCAAAAAAGGTTGTCGGGCTAATAATCGATATTCCTGAGAAGATAGATATAAGCTTAGAAGACTATCAAGAAAAAGTTGGATTTAAAATATCACCGATCATTTCTATTCTCGATGACAAACCACTTCTAACAGACTCACAGGATAAATTAGCTAAAGAGATGAGAGAATATTATCATTGTCCTTTGATTTCTCTATATCAGGCGATGCTTCCACCTTCTTTCAAGCCTAAGGATTCATCCTTGTCAAAGCCAAAAGAAAAAGATAGGTTGATGGTCAGTGTCAAGGACACCGACACTTCATTTTTATCTTTCAATGAAAGAAAAATGTATGAAAAGATTAAAGCCTATGGCGATCTATTCAGTTCAGCTGAAATAAGAAGCAGAGCTTGTTATCAATCCTTACTAAGCAAAGGTTTGATATACGAACATCTAGAAAGAATAGATAGAATAAGAGAAGTAAAGACATTAGATTTAAAGCCTATCAAATTGAGTGAAGATCAGCAAAAATGCAAAGATGAAATAGACTCATCTAACAAGGCTGTTCTTTTAGAGGGTGTTACCGGTAGTGGAAAAACAATGATCTACCTAAAGCTTTGTGAAGAGGCTTTAAGAAGTGGCAAGACTGCCATTGTCTTGGTGCCTGAGATTGCTTTGACAAATCATGTAATCCAATTATTTAAATCATATTTTGGAGACAAAGTAGCATTGATGCATTCTTCTTTGACCCCTGCTAACAAAATGGATGTCTACCTAAGAATAATGGAAGGAAAGACTTCTATAGTCATAGGAACTAGATCTGCTTTATTTGCACCATTGAAAAATCTAAGTTTAATAATATTAGATGAGGAACAATCAGACTCATACAAACAAACAAGTACACCATTCTACGATGCCAGAATCGTTGCATCTATGCGTTCTAGAATAGACAATGCAAAAGTAATACTAGGATCTGCCACTCCATTAGTAGAAGATAGATGCAGAGCTTTAAAAGGCTTATATAGCCATATAGTTTTAAACCACAAATTTGCTTCTTCAAATCAAGTTAATGCGACTTTCGTAGACATGTCGGATTTATCCAATCTATCCCCCAAATACTCTTCTATGCTTTCCGTTCCTTTAATAGAGGCTATTAAAGAAAACTATGAGAGAAAAGAACAGACAATGATATTGATAAATAGGAGAGGTTATTCTCCTATCGTTCAATGCAAGAGCTGTCATAGGACTATGAAGTGTTCTAACTGCGATATTCCTTTGGTCTACCATAAGAGATATGATGAATTAAACTGTCATAGGTGCGAATATAGAGTCAGGTTCTCGAATCTTGTCTGTCCGTATTGTAACGGATCGGAATTTCAAACCCTAGGATATGGAACTGAAAGAATCCAAGATATACTTCAAAACATTTTCCCTAATATGAAAATAGCGAGATTGGATAGAGATACATCGGCCGAGAACATGCGTGCTAAGATTCTGGATGGATTCAGTCAAGGCGAATATGACTTATTGATAGGAACTGAAATAATCGCTAAAGGACACGATTTTCCAAATGTAACCTTAGCCGCTTGCCTTTTTGCAGATCAAGGCCTTGCAATCCCATCATATATGGCAAATGAAAGAACATTCGACCTTATCACACAGTTAGTAGGAAGAAGCGGAAGACATGAAAAAGAGGGTAAAGCCATAATCCAAACATACAATCCTTTAAACAAAGTTTTGATTCTAGCCTCAAGACAAGATTACAATTCCTTCTATGAGATGGAGATTGAAAACAGAAAAAGATTTAAATGGCCTCCTTATTGTTATTTGACCCAAATAATAGTTCAAGGAACCAATTTGGAAAATGTCAAAGATGTCGCTTATGCCATAAAGAATTATTTAGCCAAGAAACTAATTAATAAAAGAAGCGACATCTTTGGGCCTTACGATCCATACGAATTTAAAGTCAACAACCAATTCTTCAAGAGGATATTAGTTAAATTTAAAGACCCAAGTCTAGTCAAAGAAACATTCGACAATCTTCAAAGCATCGCTGCTCCAACTCAAAAAGACGTAAAAATAACGATAGATAAAGATCCAAGAGATAGCTAGAAGTTGAAAGTAGAAAGCAAAATGATAGAATAGAAAAGCTAAGGAGGAGAAATATTAATAATATGATTTTCATTAAAATAGAAGGTGCCGATCCTTATATCGCAACAGATTTTACCAGAGATATAGAAGATGACTTAGTTAAGCTTTACGGAAATCTTCCTAGCGAAGATTTGAATTTCATCATCGAAAATTCCTTATTTATCCACGAAGGACAAGAACAAACCTCATTCCAAGTCTTCGTAAAAGTTTTATCGCCAAAGTCATATGAAGAAAAAGAAAAGGTCATAGAGAATTTCTTAGCACTTCAATTGAAAAACATTGCTATTCATTCCCACATCATATTTGAGTATTATGATGAATCCAATGCTTATGATGAATCTGACGTAAACTATCCTTTGTATATGACCGAAGAAAACATGGTCAAAGTCGATGGTAATGAAAATGTAGTCGAAACAAACGAAGACGATTCAACCATCGAACCATATATGGGAAATATCTTCGAAGACTTGGATAACTTTATTGCAAGTCATCCAGAGATGAGCAAGGATGAAGCTACACTAGAATACTACAAGCAGAAGAAAAACAAGTAAACTAAAAGCATTGCCGGACGCAATGCTTTTTATTTGGTCTTTTCAAATCTATAGCTAAGATAAGTCGATAGGAAGCCGAAAACTAACGATAATGCCATCATATATGGCCCGACCTTAAACATGTATAGGCAAGAGCAAAAAACAAGAAATTCAACAAAATAAATAACGCCTATGAACACATAAGTTCTTTTCTTCTTGAAGAACAAAAGAAAGAGAAGACTCAAGGCTAATAGACAGGTCAAGCTAGCTATCAACAATTGAATTGATCCGTTCAACAGCTGCCCATCGTTGAAATTCACACTCAACGACTCGATCAAAGAATGATATCCGCCTTTGAATTCGTAAAGAGGAATAAAAGGATTCACCATTATAAAGATTATCAAATTCAAGAAGAATGGAATCCATCCTCGTAACGATTGGAGAAAACCGCCTTTATTCTTTTCGTTATATTTATCCAGCCCATAGATATGTTTTAAGACACTTAATTCATCTTCGCTTGGAAGATCCTCACCAGATTCAATGTTCAAAAGATGAGATGAATCACATTTTAATACAGATGAGACTTCTTCGACGGAAAGACCAATCTCTTCTCTTTTATACTTGAGAAACTCGCCAGATTCTTTTTGGGTCATTCACAATCCGGTCCTTCCTGACCATCATCATCTTCCTTTGCTAAATCTTCTAATGCTTTTCTATCCATCTCTTCGACATCTTTTCTCATCGGTGCTAAAAGAAGTGTTTGTCCGACTGTATTTTCTATCTTGACATCTTTAGGAAGAATAGCCTTCAAAGATGAAGCTAAAGAATAAGACATATTCAATAAGACATCTTTATCTTCGTTAGTCAAAAATCCTAAAAATTTAGCATAAGGACCTGTGGTATCAAAATATGAGTCGTAAATGGATTGAATCTTATTAGCCTCAGCTTTTATACCCTCAGGAATAGGCATTCCATAAGGAAGACCTACAACATCAAAGACCTCGCTGTTATCATCATACGAATGAATAGGAAAATCAAATGATGCCAATATTATTTTTACAGTCCACATATATAAATCCTCCTTATTCCTCGATTGATGGATAGACTAAACTCTCAGGCATGTTTTCCTTGATGATCTGAGTATCCTTGACCAAAGAATAATAATATAAGACAGGGAACAAATAAGCTAAGTAGAAGACCATTGTAGAATTGACAAGGCTGTCCACATAGAATAACATTCTATATTCTACAAACGTATACAAGAGCAAAGTCAATCCTTGCCATCCTAAAGAAAACATTACAGCGTATTTACGGATTTTATAGATATTCACTATCATATAAATCACGATCAAATCCAAGATTATTACAAAGACCAACCCGATAACACCGGAAGTAGAAAGACAAGCAGCCCAGGCTTGATGAGCTGAAATGACCAATTCGCCACCGTTCAATAATTGGAACTGTTGGAAATTGTTATAGAATCCAATCTTTCCAAATCCACACATCACAAAATAGAAATCGCTAGAGACCATGTCGACTGCATTTTCAGTCAAGATATGTCTAGAATTAATAGTTCCTTTGTTAGTAAAATGTTCAATCAACTTACAAAGTCCTTTTCCAATTTCAGAATCCTTAAATCCATACATTATGACCAAGACACAAATTAAAGATATTGCAACTAAAGATAGATTGGCAATAAAGTTGAATTTATGCTTCTTCATAGAAAAGAATGGAGCTATCAACATAATTCCGGCCAAACAAAAACTACTCAATCCAAAAGTAGATCTAGAATCTAGAAGCAGAGAAAAAACAGAAAAGATAATTGCGATGACAGTCCAAATGATACTGGGATTCATGATTGTCAAAGAAAGACATGCCATAACACCAAACATAAGGAATAGACCATAAATATTCTTATTTTTAACGACATAGAAGAAGTCGTTCTTTACCAATTCTTCATATGGAGTTCCAGGGGTTTGAAAAATCAAAGGCTTATTACCACACATATAAGAGATTAAGACTGCACCTCCTAAGAGAAATGCAATTATAAGAACGATAGCCAAGGAGAAATACAAGACCTTCTTCCTATACATCTTGAATGAGGAATAGTAGACGAACATCACATAATAACTTATAACTAGTAAGCTTTCTTCAAACCACTCAGTATATCTTTGATAAAAACTATAACCTATGAGATTAAAACTATAGTACGTGTGATGAGATTCAAAGCCTAATATAGTTTCATTGTTAGGGTAGAAAGAATAGGTCAATAGCTTTACTAAAATATAGGTAACAAACAATGGACCTATTATCTTGTGCCAAGGATTGATATGAGCATACTTCCATCTTCTATAAGCTAGTAGCACAGTAATTCCGATGAAAACTATGCATATAGGCCACAATAAGCCAGGATGAATCAAATTGTTAAACTCCTCAACACCATCCGAATTGAAATTCCTCAATGTCAAGCAGAAAGAACACATGAAGTCTGCAAAGAAAATCGCTATATCGATGAGCTCTTCCTTTTGTTCTTCTTTAATCCTTCCATTTAAAACGTTAGAGAGATTCATATCATTCTCCTCTCATTACCTTGCTATTTTACCAAATATATCGATATATGTTGTTTCTATTAATAAAACACCCTTCTATACTAGCTATAATAACCAAAGAAAAATCTATAAAACCAAAGAAGATTGCTTTTCTCGGCTATTTTCTATACTTTTCATACTAAAAAGTCCAATAATGCTTTATAAATTAAAACAAAGAGTATATATTAATCAAAGGAGGTTTTAAATTATGTATAAATCATTCAATCAGTTGCCCCATCTTGTTCAATTCCTTTTATTGTTGATTCCTGTCGTAAACTGGATTACTGAAGTAGTTGTTCGTTTCTCAGTAGCCATGGAGAAGAAATCAGCTTTGAACTTGGTCATCGCCATCCTCGTCTTGATTTTCGGTGTTGTCTTTGGATGGATTGACTGCATCTGGGTACTTCTTTTCCACCATCTCATCTTGGCAAAGTAATTCCTTTGAATCACTTAGAACTGATAGACTTGTTGTCTACCAGTTTTTTTATACTAAAAAAGCCGGCTCAAGGCCAAGCTTTTCAATTATTTATTGTCTATTGCAAATATCGTCGATTCTCTTCAATTCTTCACTAGAGAACTTAGTATTCTTTAAAGCTTTGACATTGTCTAAGACTTGACTAGGTTTAGAAGCACCTATGATGACCGAAGTTATATTATCATCTTTTAAGTCCCAAGCCAAAGCCATCTCAGCCAAAGTTTGACCACGGCTTAAAGCCAAATCGTTGAGATCACGGATTTGTTGAAGTTTAGCTGGAGTCAATGCACTTTCCTTCAAGAATCTACCATCAGTCCTGATTCTCGAATCTTCAGGAATTCCGTTCAAGTATCTGTTCGTTAGAAGGCCTTGGTCTAAAGGAGAAAAACAAACTATTCCTTTTCCAAGTCTAGCTGCTGTCTCCTTAAGACCATTTTTCTCGATAGTTCTATCAAATATGTTGTATCTATTTTGATTAACTATGAAAGGAACATGCATCTCATCCAATATCTTGGTAGCTTTCTCCAAAGTTGGTCCGTCATAATTGGATAGACCGGCATATAAAGCTTTACCACTTCTCACTGCTTGAGCCAAGGCACCCATAGTCTCTTCCAAAGGTGTATCTGGATCCATTCTATGATGATAGAAAATATCTACATACGGAAGACCTAATCTTTCCAAACTTTGATCTAATGAAGCCAAAAGATACTTTCTACTTCCCCCGTCACCATAAGGCCCGTCCCACATGGTAAATCCAGCTTTTGTAGCTATTATCAATTCATCCCTATGAGACATGAAGTTCTCTTTGATAATCCTTCCAATATTCTTCTCAGCACTTCCAGGTTCAGGGCCATAGTTATTAGCTAAATCCCAATAAGTAATACCGTTATCGAAAGCTGTGAAGCAAATTTGCTTCATAGTTTCATAACAACCTGTATCACCGAAGTTGTGCCAAAAACCCAAAGATACTTTTGGCAACTTCAAACCACTTTTCCCACAATGAGCATAATCCATCTTAGAATAACGATCCTTATCAGCTGTGTACATCTTCTTTCCCCCTTTTATCCTATATGATTTTAGTACAAAATTTTAATTGATGATTAAGAAAAATTAAAGCCCTTTCTTAATATTGACCAATAATAAAAAAAACTAGGCAAAAATGCCTAGTTTTAGTTTTTTTAGAATTATGCTATGGATTAGAGAGGTAAATCTTTCTTGGTGAACACTATGCTTCCAGATATATAAGTCAAGAGTGCAATCGCAAGTAATCCAATGAGTTTGTACCAATAGACCGCACTAGCTTCCATCACTGCAACACCATCATTCAAAGAAAGAATAGTTACGTAGTTGAAATAGTTCATAGATTCAATACGAACTGTTCCAGGAATAGCTTTTGTTCCGAATAATCCCAAGATGGAGCAAATGAAGAAGAAGATGTTCAATCCTCCACCGTAAGAAATAGCAAATCTAACCTTGTTGAATATTGATGAAGCACAGAAGCAAATTCCAGAAATGGCCAATGTCACCATGAAGTTACCTAAAGCGTATTGACTTATGTCAGAAATAGGTAGTGATTCAATCAAATCCGTACCACCCATAGCAATACCACAAGTTCTGGCCAGTAAGCCCCCAACGAACAAGATAAGACCCATAAATACTTCAGTTCCAATCAAATAACAAGCTTCCGTGAAGATGAATGTAGAACGTTTTATAGGAGTAGACATAGTAAAAGCCAATGAACCAGTCTCGACTTTTTCTGCCACCAAGGAATCTGCCAAGGTGATTGTGTAGACCATAGGAATAAGGATAGAAGCCATTCCAAATGCGACAACGCCAACGAAGATTCCATAAGTATTCATAGAGCCCATCTCAGTCAAAGAATCGTTGACCTTGTTAGGAAGTTGATCTATGACACCTGTGCAAGATTTGACCATAGCAGCTAACAATGCATCAGTTCCTTTATAACCCTTTTCCAAGTTAGAAGAATAAAGGTAACGGAATGAACTGATACCACCGGAAGAATATGCATAGACTGAATCCATCATGGATTTTCCATCCATTGATGAATCTTCAGAAGTTATCTGCGAGACATCAGTTATAGAAGTTCCATGTTTATCGTTATAGGAATCTATGAGTTGTCGTGCAGCCATTTTTCCTACAATGCTATTGACTCTATCGGCAATTGCAATCTCATTGACTTTGTTTCCATCGAAGTACTCATTGGAATTCTTAGAATCTCTCTTGATAAAGTCAGACATGAATGATTTGAGATTAGGCACGATTTGAGTATCGATCTGTTCGTTAGAATCCTTCTTAGCTTTTTCTATCTCTTCTTCTGTATAGTCTTCGCCAGTCAACAAGTCTTTGTGCATCTTTTGAACTAAAGTGGCTGGAGTTCCCATATCTGCTTTCACTGTTATATATCTATCAGGGTTATATTCCGTGATACGAACAGCTACTTTGATAGGTTCGCCTTTTTCATCGTATTTTCCACTTTCGACATATTCGATAGGATAGCCTAAATCATCAGTAACATAATCTACTTCGAAAGCATTCAAATAATTATAATATGCAATATTTCTAAATGCATCGACTACTGTGTTCTCGATGATTTCACTCATCGAATCTGTACGATAAGAATCTGTATCCTCAATATACATCTTCTTATAGTCTTTGCCTGAATCATCAGTCTTATCATAGCAAGCCTTCAACTCAGTCATTATAGTAGTGACTTGATCTTTAGTAGATTCGTCTGACATCAAAGGAATCAAATCAAATGAAGCGTCATATGCTTTTTCCAATGCAAAAGATTTCTTTTCTGTTTCGCTGATGCTTCCTTTGGAATCCAAGGTAGTGTTGAAATCAACAATTTGTGTTTTAAGTAAAGCTGATATTTCTTTAGCTTGATCTTTAGAAAGGCCAAAGTCTTCTTCGGTCAAGCCATTCTCAGCACAGGTAGGAATTGAATTGACCATGATGTTTCTAACGTTAACAGCAGTAGCATTCTTTTCACCATTTGTATATCCTTCAATATAATATTCATCTAGATAATATGGAAGGTAATATATAGCAACAATCTTTTCTTGGTCAGTTAAATTGACATCTGGAATTGTTATGCCTAACAAAGAAAGAAGATTCTTTTGTGCAGTTGACAATTCTCCACCATTCAAATAATAGTTTGAAATCGAGACAATAGTCGCTTTAGTGTTGTCTGGATTCTTTCCAGAATGGTTATAAACGGAATCATAAACAGTGTTTAGTGAGGTCAATAATGTCTGAATATCTGAATCGTTCATCTCTAGATAAATAGTTTCAGACAACTCAACTGCCTTATCAGTTCCATTACTCAAATCTTCATAGTTTTCCGCACTCTCATCAAAAGCTGAATATAACCCTACTGCACCAGTCTTTATCTCAGTCTCCATATTTGCATTGGAGAACATATTGCTCAACGAATCCTTGGTAGCATTAATTGATAATGTTGACAAGATTACCACGATGATTACCAAAATCAAGGCGTTTCCTATAGAGCAGACCAAAGTTCCAATCCAGTTTGATTTCAGGCTTTCCTTAAAGATTGCTGGAGAGAAGAGCTGATATTTTGAAAACTTTTCTTTTCTCATCTTTTTCCCGTCTAATTCAGGGGGGAGTTCCAACACTTCTTCTGAAGCTACCACTTCTTTATTGTTTTTATCGTTTACCATTTCCATAATTTCTATCTCCTTTCTTCGAAGTATGTGTTGAGGTTGTAGTTTATCTCAGTCATGAATTTAACTTTCTTATTTGATAACTGCCTCATCAGTTCTTCTTCATCCTTCTTCTCTATTCTTATAATTGCTTGAAACTGCTGTGGTTTCAATTTCTTGATATCACCTCTACTTGCCACAAAAGAGTCATAGTCCTCTTGAGTGTTGAACTCGATTTTATAATCACGGAAGCTCCTATTCCTGATTGCGTTCACATCCGCAATATCGACTATTCTTCCCTGAGAGACCAAAGCGACTTTGTCACAGACTCTTTCCAATTCCTCGACTGTATTAGAAGACATTATTATGGTCGCTCCTCTTTCTTTTTCCTCTAAAACAATCTTTAAGAACTCATCTCTCATCAATGGGTCAAGACCTGTTGTAGGTTCATCCATAATGATCAACGGTGCTTGGATCATCAAGGCCGTGACTATAGCAGTTTTTTGCTTCATACCCTTAGACATTCTTCTAGGGTAAGCTCTTATATCAAGTTGAAGTCTTTTGATAATTGTATCGGAGTAGGTGAAATCTGTTACTCCTACCATGTTTGCATAAGCATGGAGGAATTCTATTCCTGTTCTATAATCTGGAAAATTGATTTCTCCTGGAACATATCCGACATAGCTTTTAATCCTTGCAGCTTCTTTGTATGCATTCAAGCCATAAACTAAGATATTTCCACTAGTCGGTCTGATAAATCCCATAATTTGACGAATGATTGTGGTCTTTCCTGCACCATTTTCGCCGACTAAACCAAAGGCTTCACCTTTATGAACGTTGAAACTCATATCGAAGTTTCCACGTCCTTTTCCGTAATCCTTTGTGACATGGTCAACCTTGACCACTATTCCTTTCTTTTCTTCCATATTTATATACCTCTAAATGACTTCTCTTCTTTATAGAAGGACATGAAGTAATCTTCCAGAGTTTCCTTTATCTCATGGACATCTTCGATATCATGAGGCGAGATAACCCTAATAAAATGGTTTATATCCTTATCGTTAGTAGAAAGAACAAGACGTCTTTTTTCAACATCAGAATCTACGACTTTATAAAAATTTGTTTGCTCATTCTTGATCTGGTTGAAACATTCAACTTTTGAAAAGGTTATTTCATAAGTCTTATCGGTCTTATGTTTCAAATCATCAGCCTTGAACAAAGAAACGATGTTTCCATCCTTGATGACTGCAATTCTATCGCAGCATGAATCTATTTCCGCAAAGATATGAGATGACATCAACATGGTCTTTCCTCTCTTCTTCTCGGCTTTTATCAAATTAATGAATACCTTCTGCATATCAGGATCGAGTCCAGAGGACGGCTCGTCCATAATAATTATGTCGGGATCAGACATAAAACAGCATACGATAGCTAGCTTTCTTTTCATTCCTAGAGACATCTCTTTACAAAGAAGTGTTGGATCCAATTTAAATGTATCTATCAACCAATTTAAGAAAGTATCATCGATAACACCTTTTAGGGATTTCTGCTCTTCTATAAATTCCTTTCCAGTCAAAGCGGCAGGAAGTTCAATCTCGCCTGGTAGGTATGATACAGACTGAAGAACTTTATCTCTATTCTTCAGAGTGTCTACTCCATTAATATATGTGTGGCCTGATTGAGGCTTAGCAAAACCCATAAGATGACGAATGGTAGTGGATTTTCCAGCACCGTTAGGTCCTAGAAAGCCGAAGCATTCGCCTTTCATAACGGAAAAGGATACACCGAATACACCTCTTCCCTGGCCGTAATCCTTAACTAGATCCTTGATTTCGATAACAGCTTTTTCTTCCATCTTTGTTTTACCTCTCATATAGTTAATTTACTCGTGCTAAGTTTCTTAACTTGTGGTATTATATTTTATGCTTAGCGATTGTAAAGAGGTTTTTTAAAGATTTTTACAATTTTTTAGCTTAAACTTATCTAAGGAGATTATTTATGACATCAAAAGAAAAGGTTATACACAATAGAACGAGTACAAAAAAAGAAGATGCGAGAGTTACTAGAAGCAAAAGAGACCTCGCTTTAGCCTTGCAAGACTTGTTGAGAACTAAAAACTTCGATGATATCACCATTAAAGAAATTAGTCAGACAGCAATGGTTTCGAAGTTGACTTTTTACAATAACTTTCTAGACAAAAGTGACTTGCTTATGTTTCTATTCCATAAGTATTCGGAAGAAGTATATGAGACATTAAAAAAAATATTAGAAAGCAATTATTCTTTAAAGGAAAAGTATGAAAAATGCGTCAAAGCAGTGATTGAATATATGCATACTATTCCCTTTCCTATTAATAAGGTCATCAAAAACGACACTTCAAAAGTTATATATTGGAATTTGACTAAATTTATAGAAGAAGCTTGTGTGAAAGTTGCTCATCTTTATGGAAATCTTTTAGGTTTAAATGTTCCAGCAAATATCCTATCCTATTATTATGCCGGTTCCTTTACAAACCTTATTTATCATTTAGCGCAAGAAGAAAACAGACCAGATGAAGAGACTATAACGAAATATATCTTAATTTTGACTAACCCCAAAGATTTACCTGAGAATAACTAACTTTTCTTTAAGACCACAAATAAAAAGCAACCCTTTCCAAATGAAGAAAAGCATAGAAATGATATAGAAATAGATTTTCATTAACAACAAATAATAAATTATCGTAGAAGTTAATTCTATTAGAAGTCAAATATTCCAAATCCTATAAGGTTGAATCAAAAGATTTGTTGAATCAATCAAAAGATTTGTTGAGAAATTTGAAGATAAAATTGATAAAGCATATATAATTCATCCAAAGAATTTATCAATCAGAGAAGATGGGAATATATGCATCAAAGCATTTATGACAATTTGTTATAAAATAATGTATGAATAACCTTAATTAATCTTTATCTTTAGTAAATCAGTTTCAGTAATCATTCCTAATAGTTTTCCATTATTAGACCCGTTATCAGTCACAAATATAACTGCAGCTCTTTTTTCGTGGACTTTGGTTTTCTTCAGCATATCCCTCAATGAGAAAGCAGAGACATCTTTAGATACAAAGATAAATCTTTCCGTATTATGTGAGTCTAACAAAGATTCATAATCTTTTACAGTATCATTAGGCGAATAAGAGAATCCACCAGTCAAGGCCTTATCGAAAAATGTGCTGGCTGAAAATACACCTATTAGTTTATTATTTTCCACAACAGGGACATGAGTAAAACCTTTTTCTTTCATGTTAAAAATGAGCTTTCCAACTTTATAATTCATAGAAGCTTTCATCATCTTTGAATAAGGTGTTGCTATATCCATTGATTTCAAAGGATACATCATTGAATCAACGATCAACAAAAACTTATAGATAAATTCAGGGTTAGGATTACAGACATCGTTGTTATGAGAGAGTATATTTCTCAACTCACCAACACTTCTTAAAAAATCATAATTATCACCTGTCAGTATTGGAGATAATTTATGTGAATAAGCGATGTTCAAAGCTTGGCTGTATGAAGTAAATTCACCTTTTGTTTTAACAAGGCGAGATAGAAATGCTTCGAATGTTTTGAATGTAGCTAGAAAAATATCAGTTCGAGCATCGCCATTCATTTTCATTAAGTCATCTAAAGTTTTTAATATCATCTCTTTTCCTCTAAATGTATAAAGTCCATAACACCTTGAGCCAAGTTATCTAAATAAGGAACATTGAGGCTTTCTATCGTTCCATGATCGGTGTAATCGGAGATGCTGGTATCGAAAGGAACTTCGCTGACCACAGGACAAGAAGTACGCAATTCATCCAAATCGGGTTCTTCAAAAGGATAGATCTTCTCATGGCATTTAGGACAATCGACATAAGCCATATTCATGACTCCACCAATAATAGGAATATTCATCATATCCGCCATCTTCTTAGCTTTATTAGCTATTAAATTAACTAGTCCTTGTGGAGTCATAGCAAGAATAAGACCATCTAGAGGAATAGATTGCATCAAAGAGAGTTGAATATCTGAAGTTCCAGGTGGGCAATCGATTATCATGACATCACATCCATAAACGACATATGAATAAAACTGAAGGACTAAATTTGAAGCCATAGGTCCACGCCAAATCACTGGATCACCTGGTTTGTCAATTAATAAATTAGCAGAGCTAATTTGTATTCCAGACAATGAGACAGCAGGATAGATGAACTTTCCATCAGAAAACATCTTTACATCATTAATTCCAAAAGCAGTAGGAATACTAGCGCCGGTGATATCGGCATCCAATACTGCTACTTTAAGACCTTTTCTCTTTAATAATACAGCCAGATAAGAAGATACAAAGGTTTTCCCAACACCGCCTTTACCCGATATGACACCTATGACATGCTTTATAGTCGATCCGACTGCAGGTTGAGCGATAAATTTTCTATTCTTAGGTTGTCCTTTTTTCCCACCTTCATTATTATTATTATTATTTTCCGCCATCTTTGTTTTTCTCCTTCATATAATCATCATAACAAACATTGAACACATTAAGGAAGGTGTGTTCGAGGTTTGAAGCACCTAGCTCTTTTCCACCGAAGTGCCTAACTATTATAACAGCACAGTCAACTACATTATTAGACCTAAATTGAAGAAGAACTTTATGCATAGCCTTAACAGGTTCTCCGTTCTCGCTCATTCCTTCCTTTATGGACCCATCTTTTTCTTTAAGTCTATATGCATAAAGAAAATGTCTGGCTTTAGGAAAACTATCTTTGACTTTTTTAAAATCCAACCTAAAAGATGCTTCGCTATCTGGAAGATAGCAAAAAGCATCAAATTTAGAACGCATTACCAAAGAAGAAGCGTGACTATATGTCTTGTTATTATTGCTTATATCCATACTTATGTACACTAGCTAATAGAGCGGATTTATCCAAGACTCTAGCCATGGTCAATGCTAATGCACCTTTTCCGATATGGACTCCGACAGACAAGCTCAAGGGGTCTAAAATTATATCTTCTTCAGGAACATTCAAAGCGAGGCTAACTTGTTTTCTATAATCCAAGGCTTGCTCGATATCGCCAGTATAAGCCATGGCATAGAATAAAGAATCATCAGACACATCCTTGAAGGTTGTATTTCTATCCTCTTGAATAAACTTGATCATACTAGCTCTTGCATTTCGCATTCCGATGACCTTTGCTTTTGCGTCTAGTTTTCCGCCTTCAATCTTTAAGACAGGCTTGACACGGAAAACCGAACCTAAAGCCGCACCAGCTGGGGTAACTCTTCCGCCTCTTAACAAATACTTCAAAGTATCGACAGCTATATATAATTTCAAATCTAAAGCTTCTTTCTCAAGATAATTCTTAATCTCTTCAGGAGTCTTACCTTGTTTGATCAAATAGAATGCGTCAAAGATAGCTTCCTTAGCAACGACTGAGACTCTACGATTATCGACAACAGTAACCTTTCCTTTATATTCATCCATCTCTGCCAACCCTTGGGCGGCCATACATGTGGAAGAAAGACCGGAAGACATAGGTTCATAGATGATATGATCATATCTTGTCAACATATCGTCCCAAACTTTCATCGTATCAGCTGGGGAAGGCATCGATGTATGAACATCCTTGTCGATCAATCCGTTATAAAATTCTTGAGGATCCAAATTTATGTTTTGATAAAATGTTTTTCCATCTATAGAAATAGGCATTCTAACCACGCCCAAATCCAAGTCTCTAGCTTCCTCAACAGAAAAACCAGAATTATCATCAACGCACAAACCTATTTTCATTTTATATAGCTCCTATTACCATTTACTAATTTTATCTTAAAGATATTAAACTTTTAACCATTAAAAGTTAATTATTAAATATACCTTAATTACTATTAGGCTAACGCCAACAAATTCATAATAGTATTCCCAGCTCCCCTAAACAAATTAGTTTCTTCGATGGAGGATAGTTTCTCTATGTCTTTGTTGTCGATATAATCCTGTTGATAGACCCAGAAGTCTATAACCATATCTTCATCGTGAGGGAACAAATCATTAGAATTTAATTGAGAATCCATATAATAGATTCTTTGATTCATCAATAACACGGCAGAATCTACCCTCTCTTGGTTAGCTGTAAAGTAACTAGTTATGTTATCGTAGTCGAAGAAACAAAGCTCTGATATGTTCAAAGTAAGTTTGTTTCCAGAAACTGTAATAGATGCTAAATCCTTCTTACAAATAGCAGTGTACAGATTAGCCCTGAAACTTATATCGTACCCAGAAGCTATTTTAGTACAGACAGTCATCGTATTAACATCGTGCAAAATTTCTTTGAATATATCTTTTCTTGCTTTATCAGTATAGCCTTCAATAGTAGAGTTTGCTTTCAAATCCTGAACATTTTCTATCAATTCATTCAGTACGCCTTTATCACAATACTCATACAAAGTGACAATCTTATCAACTTCATCTTCAAAGTAAGTGACCGACGGATCGACTAATTTCGCATCAGTAGGTTTAGATGGAAGATCAATAAAAGCATCGAAATTCAAGAGATCGAGATTGATATATTCACCAGTAGTTTCAGAACTGATGCCTTTCATAGCATTCTTTATGATCACAGGAATCATTCTAGAAAGAATAACAGAGTTATGTGAACTCTTCAAAACAACTGAAATCATTTCTTTAGAATAAGTATTGTTAGCTAATTCATTTGAATATGAAGATATAGAACTGAATGCATTGAACAAATCATAAATCTCACCATCGTTTGTATAGAAGAAGCTTGTTGTAAATTCGACATTTCCTTCCATCGATGAATCGGAATATAAAGAAAAGCCTGTTTTCTTTTCAGCAGTATTAGACCATTTAAATATTTTGCCATCAATTCCAGGACTCATGCAAATAATCTTGGCATCATATCCTAACTTATCGCCAGCCTTGAATGAATCATTTAAAACTCCACCTAAGAATGAAGCGAGAGTCTCCTCATAATTATCACCTAATAATCCGGTGTGAATTAATGTTGTCATCAAGCAATTCAAATATATAGAACTAAGTTGGGTATATTCAATATTATTTTTGTTCATTATAGGTTTGACTAAATCAAATAATTGACCTACATAATCTATTGGAGAATAGTTATTAGAATCCTTCTTCTGCCATTCTTTCTTGGATTTGTTGAACTCGACTTCGATGGATAATCCATCGAGAATAGGCTTGACTTGCTTGTTGAGTATTCCATTTATACTTCCTCCCAACAAATCAGAATTCATAAAGTCATTTAACAATACAGATATATCATCCCCATTTAGTTTATTCAAATCAAAACTACCATCATCGCCAAAAGCATCAATATTACCTTTTATGTCGTCAAATATTTTGATGATATTGTCGACTTCGGGGTAGATTGTCTTTCCAGAGCTATCTACTGATTTCCATTTGACATTAGACAAATCATCGCTGATTTCAAATCCGAAGCTTCCCAAGTTGAATTGCTTCATCATGTTGCTAATCAAAGTATTGATATTAGTGTTCTTGACAATTTTTCCATTCTTGATTCTATCCGGATTCAACATCTTAGAATCGATAAATGTAGTTAATACTTTAGATAAATCAGCAGTATTGATAGCAGAGACAAATCCTGTCAATGTGGTTTGATCTTTTGTAGCTTGGATGATGTTATTGATAGTAGGAATGATATCTAAGAACATCTTTACATCGTCGATGATTGTTCTGACATCATTGAAATTGAATGAATATGCATTCAATCCAAAAATTTCATTAGATCCAAATGCATTTTTTATAATTGTAGGGAAAGATTTATATACGACATCTGGAATCAAATCTTTGAGGAGAGTCAATTTATTAAACTGAGTCAACAAATCTCTAGTGATATTCAATGTCTCTGCATTGGAAAGATCAAAAGTGAAGACCTTAGTCTCAGCATTATAGCCTATATCGTACAAATCCATAACATCTGGACACATATCAACGATAGTGGTCAATTCATTTTTGATTTGTTGATGTGTTGCTGAAGAGAAATTTTCGACAACCATATCTTTATCCATGTATGTCTTTAAAACAGGATAATAGGAGAACAAGCAATTAATTCCTTCAGTTATGTTGAAGATATTCTCATCGAGAAGGAAAGTATCAAGTAATCCATCTTCCTTTTCACCAGAAGCAGTAGTCACACCAACTAAGATTTCCCTTACTTTATTAAATTTGTTTTCATCTTTGAATGCGTCTAATAATTTAGTATTGAGATTTTTAAATCTATCTTCATTCAAAGAAATGCCTAAGGCATCGGATAATTTAAAGACAGCATTTCCCAAAGTGACTATTTCTTTTTTCCAATCGATACCAGTCTTTCCATTGTCAGTAGTTTGCTTATAAACTTCTTGATCCAATTTAAGAATTTCGTAACCTGTTAAATTCTTGATGTTGCTCGCACTCTCGCTCATAAGAACTGAGAGATTTTTGATCACTAGAGGATCACTTGCAAGTTTTTCCAAAGCATCTATGTAAAAATCTTGTTTAGATGGATCAACTGATAAATTACCTGATATCATAGAAGTTATAAACCCGGCATCGTATAAATTGTCATAAATTCCTTGAATAGTCGTAAATTCAGTGGAAAAATCAACATTTTCAAAATCGAGCTTGGTTAAATCTATGCTCTCAGGTGTTTTAACATAAGTGACAGCAGCTTTTAATAAGGAAGGCATGACCTTCACTATGATATTATTTCCAATCAAAGTCTCCAGTATTCCATCAACTGCCGCTCTATCACCGACAATTACGGCAAAATCCAAAGGGGAGTTATTATTGCTAGTAATACCTTTAGAAAAGCCTTTAGATAAACCAGCCAACAAAGAAGTTATGTCGGAGAAGTTAGCTTTGCCACCTAAATAATCAGAACTTGTCGCTTGATTTACAACAAAGCTAGACATTGAATACATCCAATCGGATCCAAATACGGATTCGCCATAAAGCGTAGCGTAATCCAAAATTTGATCCGTCTTATCGTCGGAAGTTCCTTTTAAAGCTTTTATCGCAGCTTCATTCTGCTTTACTGTGTTTCCTAAATATGAAAATGGAGTCATTAGTAAAAATACTGAAAAGAAACCCATCACAGCACCAGACAATGCTCCAAGCCATCTCATCTTGTGCTTCATTCTAATCTTCTTAGGAATGAACCATTTGAAAATCGTATGATAGATGAGAGTAGAAATTAACCATCCAAAGAAGAATACAAAGATAGCTAAAACCACAAACACAACCAACGACAGCACAATGTTTGTCAATCCCATCGCAGCTTCATAAATAGACTGCCCATTGACCGGTGAAACATAGCCAGAAGCTGTAAGCCATTGGCAAATCATCTCTCTGATAGAAGTGATTTGAATTTCCACATCTCCAATAGTAGCAGAAGAACTACTCGTAAAACCCGAGACATCAATATTACCGATAAGATTTGCAACACCAGGTGTAACAAACATTACTACTACCAAAAGAATCAATTGGACCACAGCACCGACTACACTTTTCCAAAATCCTTTGATAGCACCAACTAATGCAAATATTGCAATCATTCCTATGATGCACCAAAACGCCACATTAAGAATTAAGCTTATATCTGCGTTAGTTATATCCAATAAAAGCATAAGGATTTCCTCCTTTCTAATATGTATTATATTTAAAATATATATAAATAAATAGACAAATTTTTATTTGATGGGTTTATTATTCAATTTTATAATTACAAAACCAAATAAAAATATTTTCTAAACAAAGTTTATCGACCATACCAATAAACCAGTGGAATAAATAAATTAAAATCAAAAGGGCTTATGAAAAATATAATATTTAATTTCAAAGAAAACGATATTAAATCTGTATCTAACTGGTACGATGAACTAATATTATTCTTGTGGGGTTGGTTAGGAATGAAAATCATTCCTTATATTTTTTTGTTCTTAGTTCAGCTGTGGAATTTTGATGAACTTCAAACAATGATGACGATCAACTTATTGACCTATGCCACTTTATTTACTGGTTTTATCGTTTATTTGTTCATGATAAAACCAGAAATTGGAAACAAGATTTTAAGTAGCTTTAAAAGAAATCATCTGCATAGAACCTTGCAAGGATACATAGAATATTTGATTATTTACATGGCTTTGATCATTGTTTATCAATTGTTATTCAAATATTTCTATCATGGAGATTCATCAAACAACAATCAAAGTTCATTGGTTGATATTTCCTTCTATAAAGTTGCATTTATTGTTATGACTGTATTCCTGGGACCTGTATGTGAAGAGCTGACATACAGGGTAGGATTATGCTCCTTGCTAGAAAGGAAGAGCAAGATATTAGCAATCCTGCTCTCTGGAATTATCTTTGGATTGATACATTTTGATTTGAATTCATTGATATCAGCAGGCCAAGGAAATACTGAATCACTAATCAACGAGCTATGGAATCTCCCCCCTTATCTCATTTCAGGATGGGCTTTAGGATTTGCTTATGTAAAAGAAGGGTGTTTCACTTCATCATGGATAGGTCATTTCTTAAACAATCTTTTAGGAGTTATACAGATATATGCCTAATACAATAACAAACGAAGTATCTTCACCGATGCATTATAAGAGAAAAGTGTTGGATGGATTTTGGTTAAAGATGATTGGATTTGTTTTTACACTAATCGATCATATAGGTTTAATTTTTGCTCCGAATATAGGTGAAACAGCTTATACAATTTTAAGAGATATGGGAAGATTGGCAATGCCAATCTTTATATTCTTAGCCATTGAGGGTGTTTATTACACCAGAGACTATTGGATGTATTTCATAAGACTTATGACTATGGGTTTCCTATTAGATTGTGTTGCTTTTACAATGTATTATGGTTTCAATTTCCAAAACATATCGCCTGGAAACATATTTACAGATTTAGCTTTTGGAACTATGACAGTTTATTTACTAAAAAAGAAGAACTGGAAATCCCTACTAGCTATCTTTCCTATAACATTGAGCATCATAGCTTGTTTTTCAACTTTTAATATAACCGATGGATTTCAAAATGTTATAAATTTCGACTACAACTTCTATGGCCAAGCTTTATTTATAGGCTTTTTTATAGGATATGAAGGTGCATTCTATTTCTTGAAGAATCAGGCTAAAAAGAACAACTTAGATGAAAAAACATATATGGAAAATGGTAAGTTGAGATTCTATATCAACCTATTCAGTGTATTGATGATGGTTGTTGTTGGGGTTATTTTCCAATTGATTTGGGATTACAATCCAAATAACCCAATTATTCCTTCTCTTGATCTTGGTGGAATGGCTTGCGAATCGTGGTCGATGTTAGCTGGTATATTCATTCTTTTATATGATGGTAGACAAGGAATTAAGAACAAATGGGCTAGATACTCTATGTATGCTTTCTATCCTGGGCATCTTTTGCTTTTGTGGTTGATTAGTCTTGCGTTATAATAGAAGGATAAAAGGAGGAATAGATATGGACAAGAAAACTATTGCAATAGGTGTTCCTTGTTATAATGAAGAAAAATCTATTCCTGTCTTCATCGATACTTTTTTAAAGAATGAGGACATCAAAAAACTAGAAGATAAATATAAATTCATCTTCATATTTGTAGATGATGGGTCTACAGACAAAACTAAAGAGATTCTAGAAAAGACATCTCAGGAAAGAGATGATTTCTATTTCATCTCATTCGATCACAATAGAGGAAAAGAATCTGGATTAGTTGCTATTTATGACGCTGCAATATCATTGAAAGTCGATGCTTTGATCAAAATGGATGTAGATTTACAAGACCCACCCAATCTAATTCCCAAATTTGTCGAAGATTGGGAGAGAGGCTATATATATATCTATGGTCATTCAAATGGAAGAAAAGGGCAAAAATTTATAAAGAAGTTTTTCTCTTCAGGTTTTTATAAAGTATATAGTTGGGTGTCTTTAGAATGGGGAATGAAGGATGGTGATAGAGATTTCTCCTTGATGGATAAATCTATCCTTCCTGAATATGCCGCAATAAAAGGTCCTTACAGATTCGATAGATCTATTAGGTCACATCTCAAGATCAAATCAAAATCTATCAATTACGATTTTGTTGATAGGTCCGATGGAACCACGAGATGGCCTTTCAAAAGATTAATGTCCTATTCCTTAAATGCAATGAGACAATTCGGTGCATTAACCAAGTTCTTTACAAGAATAATAACCGAGATTCTATTCATAGTCGGGTTAGCCTTAATAATAACTTACTGCATTAATAAATCTAAAGAAATGCTATTGGCATCAATAATATTATTCTGCATCGCTTTATTGTTTGAAGTTATCTTGAAATTAGAAAAAGTCTTCCTAGAAAAGCATTTGTTTAAGAAATACCGGAATTATGAAATGTACAAAATAGGAAAGACCAACATAGAAGAATTACAAACCGAGAGTAAGACAAAGTAGCAATACGATTCTTTGTATATAATCAAAAGCCTTAGGAGGAAAAAGAAATGATCGTAATATTAAATAACAAAGAAGATTTTGAAAAAGAGATTGCCCAAGGAAACACTGTAGTGGATTTCTTCGCTACCTGGTGTGGACCCTGCCGTATGATGGGCCAAATCATGGAGAACATCGAAACAGACTTCCCTACAGTCAAGTTCTTAAAAGTCGACGTCGACAAATTCCCTGAGATTACAGCCAAGTTCAACATTTCCAGCATTCCTGACATGTATTTCTTCAAAGATGGAAAGAAAATCGAAGTCGATTCTGATGGCGAAAAAGAGAATGACTTGCTCGGTGCCAGACCCGAGGAGACATTCCGTGACATCTTGACTGCTTCATTCGGTCTCTAATCAAAAAAGCACATCGACTATGATGTGCTTTTTAAATCAAATCAAGTATCTTGCTTAATCTTTATAATACATCTGCGATTTAACTTTATCAGCAACTTCTTTACCTTGAAGGTTTTCAAGGATATCAAATCCAAATCTCATCGCCGCTGCGGGTCCGTTTCCTGTAATTAAATTACCATCTACTTGAGTATATTCAGGAGAGAAAATACCATGGAAGTCTTCGTTCATCGATGGGAAACATGTGTAGTGTTTTCCTATGAGAAGTCCCATATGTCCTAAAATTGTTGGAGCAGCACAAATAGCAGCAATCTTCTTTTTATTGTTGTTAAATGCATAAATAGTTGAAATAACATCTTCATTAGCTTCAAGAATCTTGTAATGACCGCCACCAGGAATAACAAGGATGTCAAATGTAGATAAATCTTGCATAGACAAGATTACATGATCATTAACTGCAATTCCTTCTCTTCCAAGGATTGGTGCATCATCAGTTGTATCGATTCTTCCACTAGCTGTAACAACTTCAACTCCACCTCTTCTCAAAATATCTCTAGGACATGTATATTCCATATCTTCGAAACCATCTGCTACTATAAACAATGCTTTCATATATCGAGGTCCTTTCAAAATATAATTATAAACTCTTATAGTAAATTGACTGGCTTGTTACCGACAAAGTCTCCGATACCCTTCTTCAGTTTCTTCAAGCCTTTCATCAGCATAGCTTTAGGACAAGCTATATTCATTCTAAGGAATGTCTTACCATTACCTCTATAAGGCTCACCGGCAGTCAAATAAAGCTTGACGTCTTCAAGTAGGAAATCCCGAAGCTTCGTTGCATCCTGAGTTATACTAGAACAGTCGATCCACAATAGATAAGTTCCTTTTCCTTCAACTACTGTCAGATAAGGTAGATTTTCAATGAAGAAATGATGGGCAATAGAAATATTTCTATCAAGATAAGCCAACAATGCTTTCAGCCAATCCTCTGATTTGTTATAAGCCGCAATAGTTGCAACTTGGCTAAGAATATTAGGTTCAGCTATTTCATCATTATTGATAGTTCTTATCACTTTCTCTCTCAATGCTGGATTTGGGCATATTATGGCAGAAGTTTGAATTCCCGCCAAATTGAAAGACTTAGTAGGAGAAATCAATGAAATAGAGGCATTCCTGGTGAGATTACACGCATCAGCATATGGCGCATATTTGACATTCTCTCTTAAAATATCGCAGTGGATTTCATCGGAGATACATATCATATTATTCTCATAACAAAGCCTTCCAATCATTTGAAGAGAAGTCTTAGTCCAAACATTTCCTGTAGGGTTATGAGGGTTACAAAGAAGAAGTATCGGAGTATTTGGAGTCTTCATCAGCTTATCCAATTTATTCAAATCCAGTGAATAAGATCCATAATGATAATCTAACGGACATTCCAAAACATGTCTACCGTTATTCTCTATTGAATGAAAGAAAATATCATAGACTGGGGTCATAACTAAAATGTTATCGCCTGGAGAAGAAAACTTTCTAATTAATGAAGATAATGAAGGAATAACCCCAGTCGAATATAAAATCCAATCTTCATGAATCTTGAAGTTATATCTTCTTCCCCACCAAGAAATAATGGATTTCTTCCACTCATCACTAATATCAGTGTAACCAAAAATACCTTGGTCAATTCTATTTTTTAAATTGCTGATTATCTCAGGACTAGTTTTAAAATCCATATCAGCCACCCACATAGGTAAGATATCTTCACCTTTATCCCACTTGGTAGAATCTGTCCCAGTTCTTGAGACGATTGTATCAAAATCATAATCCATAAGGGTTACTCCTTTTTTGTTATCAAAATAGTTTTGGAAGGATCAATTCTATCAGCTTCCATAATTAATTCTTTTATACCATAAGATACTATCTTTCCGGAAGAAGGATTTTTAACACTATCAATAGTAGAATTGACTTCACAATCTACAGTGGAGTATTCAAAGGCAAGTGTTGTATTTATCAGCTTACAATTACGCAACACAACATTTTTCATATAGCAGAAGCCTTGAAGGCTTTCAATGGTGCAATTTTCAAAAACAATATTAGAACTATTCCAACCGATATATTCACCCTTAATAGTACAGTTTATCACTTTGACATCATCGCAATTCCAAAAAGCATCTCTTGAATTTAATATAGAGTTTTCTATTAAAATATGTTTGCAACTATCAAAAGGATAATTACCATCTAATTTAAAGTTATTTATCTCAATATTGGAACTGTTCATTCCAAAATAATCACCTATTGATTGAACGTTAGTTAATTTAACATCATCGCAATTCCATAGAGTCTCTTTTCCATCTTCAAAAGTGACATTGGTTATGATTACGCCTTTGCATCTTCTAAACATCTTGGGAGAAATAAATTTAGTATTACTAACCCTGATATCATTTGTATACCAAATTCCAGCCCTTGCCATCTGATTGAATAAAGAGTTGTTTACTTTAACATTCGTGCAATACCACAAAGGATACTTCCAAGAAAAAGTCGAGTTAGAGATTATTAAATTCCGACCCTCTTTTAACGGAGACTCTCCATTTTGAAAAGTACAGCTATCTATCAAGAGATCATTTTGTGTAAACAAAACTCTTTCTCCCTCGAATATCCTATTATTAATAACTTCCATAATCTCAATTCTTCATCTCCTAATCAATATCATTTTAAACCTAGCTTTTATATTACCTTATATTTCAGTTTTTAAACCAACTAATTTAATATATTTAATAAAGCGGTTTTTTAATATGTAGGATTCAATTTTAAATTTAGATATATATTATTAATACAAAGAAAAAGAAAGGACTAAATCTAAAATGGCAGATGAAGAAAAGAAAGATGTAGTCGATGTCGAAGTGACTGAGGAAAAACAAGAAGATAAAAAAGAGGAAAAGAAAGAAGAAGAAACAGCTGATTGGAAGAAAGAGCTTAACGATGCAGCCAAAGAATTGAGTGTCTACACTCAATGGATGGAAAAGCAAAGCTTGGTAATAAAGATTCTTTTGGCAATTCCTTTATTAGATATAAGCTGGGGTATCTATCGTTTGTTCAAGGCTTTGGCTGAGAAGGACAGCGAGAAATTCATCGTCAAGCTAATAGTTGCAATTCTCCTCTTAGTTCCTGGAACTTGTATCACTTGGTTGATCGATATCGTCTGGATTCTACTCAAAGGAAACGGATTCTGGTTCTAATAAAGAACTATTTGAAAAGGCATTGAGATGTTTATCCCAAATGCCTTTTTAAATTGTTTTACTTTACTCCAAACCAAGTTTTTAACGCATAAGCCACACCATCTTCATCGACTGACTTCGTCACTCTTTTAGCAACTTTTTTAATATCATCTAATGCATTGCCCATAGCCGTACCATCGAACTCCTTGATCATGCCTTCATCATTCATCGAATCGCCAAATGTATGAACATGTTCCTTCGAGATTCCAATTTTTTCAATCAAATGCTCTATTCCAGTCGATTTATCAACATCGTTATTGATAAATTCAAGAAATACGGATGACGATCTGACGACATGGTATTTAAGCTTATCCTCTTCATCGATATGCTTCTCTAACCAAATCGAATTCTTAGGAAGAGCAGCTACCAATGTTTTATCGATAGGATAATCTAAAGGAAGTTCAGTTTTATTCAAATCGATGAGTCCATCCATCCTGTTAAGTTTATATTCCATCTTACAAACATTCTCATAAGGCATAAATGTTCCAAGCATGTTATCTCTATAGAAGTAAGGAACACCTATACCACAACTGTATTTCTTAGTTATGTACAAGAAATCAGCATAAGTAAGTCCAGTTCTCGATATTAAGTTTCCTTCCGAATCATAAGTCACAGCTCCATTACACGCTAAAACAAACTTGTTTTTCGAAGGAATCAAACAATCCATATATCGTTTGACTCCACTTTGACATCTACCACTTGCAAAAACAACCATATCTCCTCGTTCTAAAAGTTTGTTCAAAGAAGAGACGACTTCATCTGTCATCTCGCCAAAATTAGCGACTAAAGTTCCATCTATATCAAAAACAAAAAGTTCCATAACTTCTCCTAAATCACGATATTATATATTTTATAAAAAAAGGTAATTTAAAATACTAGAAAAAACTACATACAATACGAAAATATGAATTCTTTTAATTGTATTTTTGTTTTTCGTTGATATGATATTAAAGTCAGCTTTTTGATATGATATTAGATATTAGAAGTTACAGTAAAGGGGTTATTATAAGAAATGTCCTATTCTATTATCTATTCAACACACACTGACAACGTTATCAAACTTGCCGGTCAAATCGAAGCTGCTCTTCCTAAAGAAGAAATAATCTTCGATGGTCGTATCGAAGCTGTAGAAGATTTCGCCACAAAAGCTGATGTTATTTTTGTTGGATTCTGGACCACTAAGAATTCATGTGATGCCAAAATTGCGGAATTGTTGTCTACATTAAAGAACAAAAAAATCGCTATCTTTGGAACATGTGGATTTGGAGGAGATGAAAAGCACTTCAACATTGTCAAGAACAATGTTTTGAAGAACGTAGATCCATCAAATCAAGTATTGGATTTCTATCTTTGCTTAGGACGAATAGGTTATGAATACGTTCATAAAGCAAAAGAAGCTAATGGTGATCCGAAAGTAGACTTCCACTTCCCTATGTATCTCAAATTCGCTAAGGAAGACGAAGGTCATCCTACTAAAGATGAATTAGACAATGTCTATGGTTGGGCCAAGTCAATAGTCGAAAAAGCTTAGTTTAATAACTTAAGAGGAAACAAAAATGGAAAGAAAATCTGGATTTTTATTACCTGTGTTCTCATTACCTTCTAAATACGGAATCGGAACATTTGGAAAAGAAGCTTATCGTTTTATCGATTTTTTGAAGACATGCCATCAAACTTATTGGCAAATGCTGCCTTTGAATCCAACCAGCTATGGTGATTCACCTTATCAATCTTTCTCTGCCTTTGCATTGAATCCATACTTTATCGATTTGGATATGCTTGTAGAAGAGGGGTTGTTGAAATATGATGATGTCAAACATCTCGAAGTAGATCCTGCCGAATATATCGATTATGGACATGTCTATCAAACAAGATTCCAAGTTTTAACGAAAGCATTCGAAAACGCTTGGAAAAAAGGTGTTCTCTATAGCAATGAATTCCTTGCTTTCTTAAAAGAAAATGGAGAATGGCTCAATCCTTATTGTGCATTCATGGTCTTGAAGAATTCAGAAGGTGGAAAAGCTTATACAGAATGGCCTGAAGAAAAGAGAGTCTATTCATTCAAGAAATGCCAAAAAGTACTTTCCGATTACAAAGAGCAATCGCTCTTCTATGCATTCTTGCAATTCAAAGCCAGCCAACAATATGGAAAACTTCGTGAATATGCTAGAAGCAAAGGAATCTTAATAGTCGGTGATATTCCTATTTATGTGGCTGCTGATTCCGCTGATGTATGGGCAAATCCAACCGAATTCTTGTTGGGTGAAGATTTGAAACCTTCATGGGTTGCTGGTGTTCCTCCAGATTATTTCTCTGCAACAGGACAACTTTGGGGAAATCCTATCTACGATTATAAATCGATGGAGAAGGATGGATTTACCTGGTGGAAGAAGAGAATCAAAGCCAATGCAAAATACTTCGATGTTTTGAGAATCGATCACTTCCGTGGAATGGCTGATTACTGGGCAGTACCTAAAGATGCAACAACAGCGCAAGCTGGACATTGGGAAATAGGTCCTGGAAGAAAGTTGGTCGATGCCATCAATGAAGCTGCTGGAAAAGACATGTCAATAATCGCTGAGGACTTGGGAGTCCTTCACGAAATCGTCGATGAATTAAAGGCCTATTCTACCTGGCCTGGAATGAAGATAATGCAATTTGCATTTGACTCTCATTCACCCGATGATCCATATATTCCTAACAACTATCCTACTAATGTTGTAGGATACTTAGGAACCCACGACAATCAAACTACTGTCGGATTTTTGAAGAGCCACACTGAACTCTACCCCGACATTCAAAGATATTTAGGTGGAGACCCCAACAACCTCTTAGACGGAATGATTTCCAATATGGCCTATTCTAAGGCTGATACTGTAATCTTCACAGTTCAAGATTTCCTCGAATTGGATGACTCTGCCAGATTGAATACCCCTTCGACCTTAGGTGGTATCAACTGGAGATGGCGTGTTCCTTATGACTACGATAAGAGATACGACAGAATCAACTTCTTCGTCAATTTGACCAAGAACTCCAATAGAGAATAATCCTCCATTGATGCAAAGAGGAAAAAACATTATTGATATACGTCAAATGCTCGTCTATGAAGACGAGCATTTGTTAGTTGTAAATAAACCCGAAGGTCTTTTGACAATAAAGGATGATAAAGGTGGACTTAATCTTTATCACGAGTTATACAATTACGTATTATCAAAACATAATAAGCAAAGATTATTCGTAGTACATAGATTGGACAAAGATACATCCGGTCTATTGATCTTTGCTAAGGATGCCAGGACAAAAACACTTCTTCAGGAATGTTTTGAAGAACAAATAGTAACTAGAAAATATGAGGCTGTAACAAAGTCTGGTTCTTTAGAAGTCCATGAGAAGAAAAAAATAGTTATAAACTTGAACGAGGATAAGAACCACATCGTCAGAGTAGTAGATTCGAATCACGGAAAAAGATGTGAGACAAATGTAGAATGTTTAGCCAAGAAAAATGGACATTCCTATCTAGATATCAGTTTAGTCACAGGAAGAAGAAACCAGATCAGATTGAGTCTAAAAGAAATAGGAATGCCAATTGTCGGAGATAAAAAATATGATGGGCCAAAAGGCAATAGAATGAAATTAAACGCTTATTACCTAGAGTTCCCATCAACCATAGGCTTAAAAAAGTACAAATTCTCGATAGAAAAGATATTCGATGGTGAATTCTTTAAAAAGGAAACTACTAAAGATAAAAATGATGATCTTTTGAGTTTGGTTTAACGAATGAAATTTGTTCTTTCCTTCTTTTCATCAAATGATGGAAATTCTATTCCATTCTTTTTACCCAATTCAATCAATTTTAAAATATAAGTCATGTTCTGTGCTAGTCTTCTTAAGTTTTGAAGACCTTCTTTGTCTTGCTCGACATCTTTAGCTACAGCACCATATACTTGATTCCAATAGAAAGCAGTAGGAATAATCATTTGTTTCAAATAAAAGTAATGATTGATATCATCCATAGTCGAGACTACACCAGCTCTTCTAGCCGTCGTTATTCCAACACCTACTTTTCCAGCAAACAATTCAGGTTTTGATCCATAGAAAATTCTATTCATAAAAGACATCAATTGACCTGATGGATTCGAAAAATAGACAGGTCCTCCAAAGACAAAACCATCACATTCTTCTGCTAGTTTCATAAACTCATCTATCTTTTGCTTTCCTTTAGGAGATTCCTTATCGTTTACTAACGAATCAGGAATAGGATCTTTTCCTACCCAAAAAGATATGACTTCAATCCCATTCTTTTCAAACTCAATCTTCATCTCTTCCAACGCTCTAGACGTACATCCATGTTCATGAACACTACCATTAATTAAGACTACTTTCATTTCCTTTATCCCTCATCAAATACAATTATATTAATTTTTTGGTTCTTTTTTTACTCATGATAGAAATACAAAGAAAAACTTATTTTTTAGAAGATATAGATATTTAATATGTAAGTATAATATAAGATTGATAAGGAGTTGAAACATATGGATTGGATAGAAGAAAACGTAGGTGTTTTTATTTTAATTTGCTTAGTCATAGTTGTTATAGTTTTAGCAATAGCTATAATTTCATTGTTCATCTCAATAAAAATAAAAAGAAGTATAACCACTTCGGCTTTATATATAACTGCCGGTTTAAATTATGACTCTGACAATCTTGGAGAATCCTTGGTCATAACTATATTCAACAACAACTACAGAGATATAGTGTTGCACGATTTTGGATTCATATACAAGAATCAAAACATATCCTTTATAGAAGAATATACAGAGAGAAAAGTTGGAAAAGGAAGACCTTGTGTCCCTGCCCGTGCATCTTTATCCTATAAAGTAAATCCAGAAAGAATCGAGAAGTTTGTCGTAGCTCATAACTTCAACGCCAAATCCGTAGATAAGATCCGTCTCTACGTTTCAGATTCAGTAGGAAATAAAGTAGTAACTAAAGACAAGAGTTTGACAAAGATATTTGATAAGAGACAGGATGCTCGTATAAAATTAGCCAAGATTAAAATTCATGAAGAATCCGTCAAAGACTATATGTCTACCCACGAAGGAAGCAGACCTTTCTCAGATAGAATTTGGAGTTTGTTCCATAAGAAATATGTGACCATTCCCAAGCTTATCAAAAAGAGTGCAGAATTCATCGACGATAAAACAATAACCCCTGAGAATACGACTAAGTCTAATTATAATCCGGCACCTATCCAAAGTTCAGATCCGGAAGTCGAAGCTGAAGAAGCTCCGACAATCGAAGAAGAGCCAAAAGCGAAGACTAGAACAGATACCCGCGATATGAAAGTAACATTCATAGATTTGGATGTACCTTTAAAGGGAAAGAACTTGGATTCAAAAGAGAAGAAAAAATAAGGCATACCTCGGCTGTACTGCCTTTTTGTTTAAGCAACTTCAATCATCGATTTCCATATAGAATAAAGCCAGATTGCGATTTTTATTTACGAAACAATAATAAGATTTGTTCGGGTCATAAATACTCGAGTTAAATTTCAAATCCACTATATTGCCCATGAAAGAATAACATTATCAACAACAATGCCGCTTCTAGAAGCAATTGAAAAACAAATTTATATACAACTAATTAGTTTTCCTTAGATGTCATATTTTTATATTATTTTTCACTAAATCCTTAGCCTTAATCTTTAAATCATCCAATGATGAGTTTGAATGAATTATATAATCACAAAAACTCTCATACCTTTTCCAATTATTTGTATCTGCTAGCTTCAATCTATCTTCAATATTAGTTTCACCCCTACTTATCAAATGCCCTTTTATATCATTAGTCTCCATCATAATAATTGGATAACAAATAGAATCTAACCTAGCTTGGAATAGAAGCGGTGCTTCTATCACAAATGATTTGTTAGGATTAGAGTTTATAAGGCTGATCAATCTGTTTTTCAATTCTCTATAGACGAAACTCAGATAAAGATTTCTTTGCTTCTTATTCGAAGTCAGCATAATAGTGACTTTAGATTTATCTATCCTATTATGTTTATCAAATAAATACGGGAATCTAATGAATAAATCTCTAGAAAAAACCTTGTCCTTATACATTTCTTTAACGAAGATATCGCAATCTACATAGATAGAATCCAAATATTCAGATAACCATTTGGAAAATGTGCTTTTCCCTGATGCCATTCCACCGGTCACTCCGATGACTAAAGGTACACTTTGACATTTAGGACAATACGACGTTCCTCTTCCTTTTAACTCTCTCTTTTGTATTTTAAAACCACAATCAATACATGGTGATCCATTTCGACCATAAACTTTTAAACATTTTTGATTATCGCCTTCTTCACCTTGAGAAGAGAGAAAGCTTTTTATAGTCGATCCTTTATTCAAAATTGCTTTATTTAATATATCATTACTGGACTTAGCAATTTTGTCAAATATAGTTGAATCGATAGATTGATTCAAACAGATGAATGGATTTCTTTTGATGGCAAAGCATATTTCATCAGCATAAATATTGCCGATTCCGGCAATCTTATTCTGATCCAAAAGAACTTCCTTCAAAGGTCTTTTCTCATCTTTAAAAGCTAATTTGACTTGTTCACCAGTCAAGTTATTGGCTTCTGGCCCTAGATTTAATATACATTCTATATTTTGATTTCTCTCATAGTACCAAACACATCCAAATTTTCTAACATCAATAAAAGCTAAAATTGATTTGTCTTTGAATGTAAATAAAACCGTGGTATGTTTATCTAAAGAATCCAAGTCATCATAATAGAATAGCTTTCCTTCCATTCTCAAATGAAATACAAGATGAGAGTTATCATCCAATTTGAATATTAAGAACTTACCTCTCCTATCTAATTCAAGAATAGATTTGTTCTTCAATGAATTAGCTAAATCTTTAGGATTGTTCTTCAAAACAGGTTTATAAAAAATCCTGGCATCATCAAAAGTCTTTCCTATCAATTTAGTCGATAGAAATCTTCTAACGGTTTCAACTTCTGGTAATTCAGGCATTTTGTATCACCTCACTTGCAGTCGTACCAGGAATGTCCAGTCTCACCTTCGACTTGTAGTTTGACATCCAATAGATCATCCATAGCTGAATCCATAATTTTAGGAATTAAAATCAGCAATTCTTTAGCTTCTGGCTTATATAACTTAAACACGAGTTCATCATGGATTTGAAGAATAATCTTAGTCTTCCTTCCTTTAAGAGCATCATAAACTTTGTTCATTGCGACTTTGATAAGATCAGCCGCACTTCCTTGAATCGAAGCATTGATGGCAGCACGCTCAGAGAATTTTCTCAGCATTACTTGAGAAGAATTGATATCAGGGAAATAACGTCTTCTATTCATGATAGTTACTACATATCCATTTTCTTTAGCAAACTGGATTTCTTTATTTTGATACTCATCGATTCCTTCAAAAGCTTTTTTAAATTGCTCGATGAAATTCTTGGCCTCGGTTCTAGTACAGCCCAGTCTTTCAGCAAGACCAAAAGCAGATATTCCATAAACAATTCCAAAATTAACTGTCTTAGCTTTTCTTCTCATTTCACCACTTACCTCATCCACTGGTACACCAAAAACTTTGGAAGCAGTAGCTTTATGAATATCTTCATCCATAGAACAGACTTCTTTCAATCCTTTGATATTTCCTAAAGCTGCCATGACACGGAGCTCGATTTGAGAATAATCAAAACTGAGGAATTCATAGTCAAAGTCATCATAAAAGAAAGCTTTTCTCAATTCCTTTCCTTCTTCTTTTCTAATAGAAATGTTTTGAAGGTTAGGATCACTCATAGATAATCTACCAGTCGAAGTAAGTGTTTGATGAATAATAGAATGAATCTTTCCATCTTTTAATACATGTTTGGGAAGTGAGTCTATGTAACCATTTATAATCTTTGAATACATCCTATGTTGAAGTATCAAACTAACGACAGGGTGATCATATAAGTGTTTATTCAATACATCAAAAGACGCACCTTTCTCACCTTTCTCTCTTCGAATTCCTAATTTATTAAATAAAACATCAGCAACTTGAGCCGGGGAATTTATATTGAAATTTCTATCACCTACATATTCAAATATTTGATTATCGATATCAGCTAAAGTCTTCTTATATTCATCACCTATCGAACTTAGAACATTTAAATCGATGGGCATTCCCTCAATTTCCATACTAGCTAATGTCTTTGCCAATGGTAATTCGACATCAGTCAATAACTTGATCTGACTTTCCTTAGTCAATCTATCTACCATATCTTTCTTTTTCAAATCCATCAAATAAACTGATTGAACTATTCTTTTAATAGGATCTAATTCGAGCTCGACATCCAGCTGACCTAGAGCATCCTTTAAGTCACTAGCCTTATCCGAATTGATAAGATAAGAAGCTAAAAGAAAATCATAAGAGAACAATCCACATTTCAAATTCAATCTATCACAGCAAACATACATAGATTTAGAATCCAATGAATCTTTGTTGTTATTTAAAGCAAGCCATTCTTTAAAAGCCTTAGCTGAATTTGCCAACTCAGCTTTTATGAAATAAATTGTCTTTTTCTCACTCATCAATATAAATCCGAAAATCTTATTGATGTTTTCATTCCAATCAACAATATCTTTATCCAATACCACTGATACCGATATAGGATTGGAATCCATATCAGTAATATCGGTGATAACCTTTTCTTTAGGATATTCAATACAACTTGATGATTGTTCTTCACCACCCTCGATGTTCACAACATCCATAAGGGTCATCTGAGATTTTTGCTTCTGCTCTATTATCAGTTTATCAATTGATGAAGCATATTTAACTAAATCGAGTTTTTTAAAATAATCCTTTAATTCAGAGAAATTTGGATGCTTTATAAGAGCCTTATCGTAGAATTCCTCCACATTCAAATCAGTTATGATTGTAGCAATCTTTAGGCAAATTCTTCCTTCATCACCACCAGCATTTAGCTTTTTACCGACACTTGTTTTTTCATCATCTTTATATGCCTCTAAAATATCTTCTAAATGATTATATTCGCTAAGCAATTTAAAAGCAGTTTTGTCACCGATTCCAGGAACTCCCTTATAATTATCTGAAGGATCACCTGCCAAAGCTTTAAAATCAACTATTTGATCAGCTCTACATCCAAATTTCTCAACCACATTGTCTTTAGTATATTCGATGACATCGGTAAGACCTTTCTTCAAAGCATGGATTTGAATATGATCATCCAACAACTGCAAGAAGTCTTTGTCTGAAGTAAATAGAGTAACTTCATCACCTTTCTTTTGTCCGAGTTTTGCTAAAGATCCTGCCACATCATCCCCTTCATAGCCTAGCATTTCTGCATGTTCTATTCCCATCTTGTCAAGTAGTTCATGTGCCATTGGGATTTGAGTCTTCAAAGCAGGTTCAATAGGTTTTCTTTGAGCTTTATAAGCTTCAATTTCTTGGCTTCTAAAAGTTGGATGGCCCGTGTCAAAACAAACGATCATCCTATCCCCATCTTTTAATTCTTTGCGAATATGACCGATCATTTGAGCAAAACCATATATGGCATTGGTCGGAGTTCCGTCTTTGCTTTGCATCAAAGGCAATCCTGGTCTAAATGTCGAATAAAAGCATCTAAATAATAACGAATTTCCATCGATGACATAGAACTTTGACATATTTATTTATTCTCCTTTTTATCTAAGCTTATAACCTTAACATCTTCACCTTCCCAAAGTCTTCTAAAACCTTTAGATACGACCGGTTTAAATACTACAAGATCATAAGTTTTAATCTTTAATCCCAATCCAAATATAAATTTCTTTTGAGTAAAAGGATTCACCAGTGTCACAACAACTCCGTTATTTGTCGGTTGACCATCTTCGTTTGCCATAGCCACTGTATAACCTCTAGGAATCTTATTGCTGACCAATTTCGAAAGAGATATTGATATACTCACTCCAACTAATGTTTGTTCTTTGATAAATGCCTTGGCTAAATCCATATCAGACATGTGTTCCTCTTTTAAAATCGGAAGTTGAGAAGGATCGATAGCAGCATCCATAAAATCAAACAAAGGGACTAGATTCTCATCCAATGTTTTTCTATTAAAACCAAACACATCGAACAAGCCACTGTATATAAGGCTAGACATCGTTCTCTTGTCGATATGAAATGGAGCAATACATCTCAACAAAATATCGCCAAGACTATCGAATTCTCTCTTCTTTCTCTCCTCCACAATCTTATCTATCATCGAATCAGTTAGATTCTTAATTCTAGACAATCCCAAATAACAACAATCACCTACAAATTTTTCTTTTCTATCAGATTTGTTTGGATTGACAGGCATCAATTTTATATTTCTGTGCTTCAATTCCAAAGCTAAATTCCTAAACTTTTCATCACCCGGGCTGATTTCATCGAAGGCTACTCTATAAAAAGCTTCCGGCTCATGGGTCTTTAGATATGCCAGTTGGAAAGTCAAAAGAGCATAGGATACTGAATGAGACTTATTGAAACCATAATTAGCAAATTTCAATATCAAATCATATATGCCATTGGCATCGTTTAAGGAAAGCCCGTGCTTTTGGGCGCCTTGGATGAATCTGCTCTTATATTTCTCCATATCATCTAAGTGTTTCTTAGATATAGCTCTTCTGAGCAAATCAGCTTCACCCATATCCATTCCAGCGATATCGTGAGCCAATTTCAAAATCTGCTCCTGATAAACCAAAACTCCATAAGTATCCTTGAGGATTTCGTCCACTTCTTTATACCCAGATGAAGGAATAACACCACTATGCTTATTCTTTGCATATGTAGGAATATTATCTTTAGGGCCAGGTCTATACAAAGCAATCAAAGCTACAAGATCATTATAATTAGAAGGCTTTATCTCTTTGATTACTTGTTTCATTCCGCTATTTCCATCGAGCTGAAATATCAAGGACAAGTCCAATGAATTGATTGTTTTATAAGTCTCAGGATCATCCTTCAACGATTGATAGTCAGGAATCTTATGGCCTTCTTCCTTCATTATCTCTTCTATATTTTTTATGATGGTCAAATAGTGAAGACTTAATAGATCAACCTTTAAAAATCCCATTCTTTCCATATTAGGATATTCGTATTCGACGATTCCAGATGTTCCTTCACTCATTTGAGCTTGACGATATATATCGATGTTAGAAATGATGACACCAGCTGCATGAATAGATGGGTTAGTGGGCAATGATTCGATAGATTTAGCTATGTCAAAGATACGCTTGTAATATGAATCGGAGCAAAGCTTTTGCAATCTAATAGAAGATTTATATGCATCACTCAAAGATGTCGATACAATTCCATAATTTGGAAGTGAATCAGACAATTGCTTCAATCTTTGTGGCTGAATATTCAAGCTAAGACCGCTAGCTTTTATAGCAGATCTTGCTTTATACGATCCGAAAGTAATAATTTTAGCAGTTCTTGATGGGCCATATTTTTTAGTCAAATAATCGACGATTTCATCTCTTCTATCATCCTCAAAATCCATATCTATATCAGGCATTGTGACACGTTTAGGATTTAAGAATCTTTCAAACGAAAGATTATATTCGATAGGATCAATATCGGTGATTCCTAGCAAATATGAGACTAAAGAACCTGCCGCACTTCCTCTACCAGGTCCAACTTTTATCCCGACAGATTTCGCATAATTGACATAGTCTTGAACGATTAAGAAATAAGATAAGAAGCCCATCTTAGATATTATTGATGTCTCATATTCGAGTCTATCCTCATATTTTTTATTACCTAATAGATTTCTTCTTTTTAATCCATCTATTGTCTTTTGCTTAAACAATTCAAAATCACCATCATCAGTTCCAGTGAATGAAAACAATCCACCTCTCTTCTTATTAAACAAATTAAAATCTGCTAGATTAGCAATCTTATCAGCATTATCAATTTCTTCTTGTAAATAGAAGTTACTTCTTATTTTTGGAGACAATAAGAAATCAGGTCCACCATTATCTTCATCTGACAATTCTTCTGAAGTAAGTGGTCTATTTTCTAGATTAGATTTAAGCACATCTAAAGTGAACAAGCTTTTCTTTTCAAGATAAAAAACTTTAGGAAAACAAACACATTCATAGGAATGATTAGAAGCATAAGTTCTTATCTCATTCATCTTTTGTTCATCTTCCTTATTAGAAATTCCTATTCCTAAGTAATAATATTTAAATATTGAAGATAGTTCTTGAGAGAAGCTATCTAAGCCATCAATAGATGTGTCTTTGTTAGTCCAAGTGACAAAAGCAAGGCCATCATCCAAAGAAGAAAAATCATCTTTTAAATATACTTCCTTCTTTTTAGAAAGTATCAAACATAAATTAGAATAACCTTGCTCATTTAAGACAAATAACGAGCAATTAAATATATTATCGTTATCACTCACTTTCAAAGTGACACCAGCTATCCCCTTTATACCCTCTTTACTACAAGCGTCAAAAAAAGAAGGAAGAGAATACAAATGATTTAAATCACATATTCCTATACAATCGTACCCAAGTTTCTTACTTCTTGAAACATAGTCCTTTATACTGACAGAGCTTTTTCCAAAGGAGAAAGCTGAAAGACAACAAAGATTTGTCATAAATAGCTTCTCCTTTCTTTCTAATATTATAGAACTTAAAGTCCGAGTTTCTTTTCAAAGAAATCCAAGAACTGTTTGGTTGCTTTGCCTCTATGACTGATTGAGTCTTTTTCAGTACTTGAAGCTTCGCCGAAGCACTTTCCTAAATCATCGGAGAAGAAGATAGGATCAAATCCAAATCCATTGCCACAATCGTGAATTTCTTCTGCTATATGTCCCTTAGCTTCACCCATAAATTGATGAGGCTCTCCGTTTTCATCGATATAAGTCAACACACAAAAGAAAGAAGCACTTCTATCTTCCTTATCTTTTAACATATCAATAATCTTTAATTGCTTAGCCTTGTAAGAATAGTCTCCATCGACATTGAATCTAGCGGAATGCACACCAGGAAAACCGTTCAATCCCCAGACACACAACCCTGAATCATCAGATATAACCGGATACTTCCCTTCGGATTGTTGATAAGCATAAGTTGCCTTTATCAATGAATTACCTCTAAAATTAGGTGCTGTTTCTTGAGCTTTCTCCATATCGATTCCTAATTCATCGGCAGGGACTGCCTTGAATCCATATGGGCTTAACAATTCATTAAACTCCTTAACCTTACCTTTATTATGAGAAGCGAGCAATACAATTTTTTCAGTCATAATGTTGATTTCCTTTCAAACCACAATAGTTTACGATATTTTTATAAGAAAAACACTTCATCTAAAAATACTAAATAACATTTATTATAAATATTGGTAGACTAATAAAAATAAGAAGGTCTATCAATGAAAAACTTTTTACAAAACAACTTCTTAACACCTTGGAAAAAGTCAAATTACGTTGGGCAAGTATTATGGCTATGTTTACCAATTTGTGGAATCCTGAGCTGGATTCTCTTCGCTCTACCTTTATTTAAAATCGATAGCTTAACGATATATGGATGGAACTTATTCTCTACTATTACGATTGAAGATAAATCATTTAATTTTTTTGGGATTAAAGAAGTGTTAGGATGTGTTTATCTGATGGTTCTAGGAATCTATGGAATGTTTGGATATAAAAGAATTCATCGCGTGATACAGGCCGTGTTTAGTTGCCTGGGAATCTCCCTCTTTGGATTGTTTCCACTCTTTAATGTCAAAAACATAAATGCTGAAGGATTTACCACTGATTTCAAAGCGGGCTCAGTATTGCCTATCATATTCGCCTTTATCATGATGATTTCTACCATTATTCTTTGTTGCACAACAGATAAAGATAAGAAAGAATAAAAAAGACTATTGAGAACTCAAATGAATATTGGGTCTCAATAGTTTTTTGTTGACTAAAAAAAGACTATCCATTTCTTCCAAACATCAAGAAGAAATCTTCGATAGTCTTTTAAAAGTCTAAATGTTATTCACCGATTAAAGTAATCTTCCATCCATTGCCCTCAGATGAATCAAAATGGAATGAGAATCCATTGGCTTCTCCGATGATATTTGCTGCACCATCAGGCATCCAAGTTCCATAGAGATCTCCTAATTTTTCATAAGTTCCATCTTCTTTCTTGGAGACTAATAATGCACGATATTGTTTAGCTTCAGTAAAGATTGACATATCGATAGAGCCAGTAAATGTATGAGTTGTTGTATCGACACTTAATGGCATATAACCTACTGGAGTTCCTAATTCATTATCAGTAGTAAGTGTATCTCTATCAGCAAAAGCTATTGCTGTTTCACCGGTTATGGTGCTCAATATTGCACCTTTCATATTGAGCTTGCCGTCTGTGAAATCAAATCCATAAACTCTAGCTTTGTCACCTTGGGTTTCATCCTTATTTAGCTTCCACCAAGTTGTAGATCCCCAACTTGCAGTAGTGAAACTATAATAAGCTCCGTTGTCATCACCGAAAGATTCTTTCATATGGCTCTTATCTACAAGATTGGTGCTTTCGACTTCAGCAATCTGGTTGTTTCCATTACCTCTATCGATTATGAAAATTCCATATTCAGTAGCAGCTTTAATATTAGTTACATCGACTTTAGCAGCATATGTATTAGTAGCTTCGTCACGAACGATATCGCCAGTAAATACATCAGTAGCATCACTGGCATTTCTTACAGCTACAACATAGTCGACATTCTTATAAACGTTTCCTTTAAGATTGAAATAGAAGCTATCACCTTCTCTAGACAAATAAGCCGTTTCCAATGAGAAGCTAGCGTCTATTGCGACAATCTTCAAAAAACCATTATATGATTGGAAATAGTATTGTCTTTGATTATCAGCGTCTATAATTCTTGCATCATAGTCTTCGACTTCGGTCTTCTTAAATTCATAAGTAGCTGCCCATTTAAATGGAGAATAGTTGTCATCAATTGTCTCATCTTCTCCAGTAGATTCTTTAGCTTCAGAGTTCATCCAAATCTTTACGTCCAACCATGCTCCTAATTTCTTGCTATTAATCACAGATAAATCAACCTTTCCTTCGAAAGTATGATTTTCTTCATTCAAAGTCAATGAGCCTGTTACTTTGTAATAGAATCCATTTTGAGCGTTGCTGACAACAATCAATGGATCCTTGATTTTCTCCTCACCTTCCTCTACTTCAATTTTATCAGCATCATATACACCTTCTACTGTGAAATAAGGCTTATTATCAATCATTTCCAACTTTGAATTTAAGATATTGATTGCTGCTCTATCAGCAAAGGATAATACTAAATCTTCTCCATTGGTATTAAGGCTATAAATTCTATCTGAAGTAATCTTCTTCTCATTCACATCATTCAATTTAACGGTTGAGAAAAAACCTCCTCCGAAATTGAAGTAGACATTGTATTCTCCTTGGCCAGAAAGAAGAGATAAATCATATTCTCCTTGGAAAGATCCATCAGCTCCTTTAGTCAATTCAACTTTAGCAAGATCATCTTGTTCGTTAGAAGATAAAGTCAAATAAGTTTTATCTTGACTTCCCAAAATCTTTCCTGATACAGTTAACTTTCCTCCTTCAGTTATAGAAGCAGAAGAAATAGAGACTAAATCAGTTCCATATTGTTTTCCCAATTCAAAGAATTGAGATGTGAATCCAGAAGCTGTTACATACCAGAAGTAATTCATTCCTTTGGTAACTTTGACTGAAGAAGTAGTTGTATCTACACTATCTAATTCTTTTATTACCTGCCCATTTTCTTTTGATTTAGTAGCTGATCCATAAATGGTCAAGGCACCTAAGTTCTGATTAGTATTATTCAAAAAGTCGAAATTGATGACATCCTTTTCTTCTCCTTCACCAGCGATTATATCGAGATTCATCGAAGGAAGAATAACTTCAGTTCTTCCGACTTGAGTCGAATCTTCAACGATCAAAATATAGAAATCCAACAAATCTCCATCATATTTAAATGTATAAGAAGTTCCACTTATAGTAGGTGTAAATTCTTTATCCTTTGAGTCGTATTTATTATTCTCTGAAATGTAATATTTAGCATTAGCTTCAGCTACTTCTTTATTAGTTTTGAAAGAAATATTGTATACAAAATCTTCTCCAGCTTCTACATTTACATTCTTTAAACGATAAGAAGGTGTAGCAGGTTTTTGGGTGTTAGAGGTATTTCCTGTATCAGTCCCACCATTAGTATTACAAGAAGTCAAACTAAACAAACTCAACATAGCCATCAAAGCTATAAAACTCTTTTTCATATTTTTTATATAATCCTTTCTATATATGAAACGAATAAGTAACAACAGAATGAGATGGAATGACTCCATCCATTCCATAATCGTCGACTTCGACTTTTAGAATTTCATCTTTATTATTAGTATTCAACATTACAATCTCAACTAAATTATCCTCATTTATGAATGCAGAGGCTTTAATGGAATCAATATTGATATCAATAGGTAGAGCATAGGCTTGATTAGAATTGGAGATGTTCAGCTTTTTAGACACATGTGCCATAGCATAATATGCTGCACTTCTTATATATTCGTAAGTTCCATCTTCTTTCTTATCTAACGTACCTACTCCTAAACAATTTCCATATTGTCCCATACAAGGACCACCATTTGAATTCAGCAATAAGTTCCAATAGACAGTTCCACTCAATCCGTTACTATAAGGTAAGACAGATGTATTGATAAAGGCCCACCTCAAATCATTATAGAAATCTTTTCCATCATATTTAGAATCTGTTATTTCTGTAAGATAGAATGTTTTATTTGGATATAGTTCTTTTAACTTTGGCAGAGCTGAATTTAAAGTTTCAGATCCATATGCATGCAATGCAACATCTTTTACTTCAAAATCATAGTAATCATCATTGAATAATGTTTCTAAGTAAGGATACATACTCGGTTCAGCATTGTGATCATAAGCCATCACTTTCACATCATCAGATAAGTAGTTTTCTAAATCCTTTAGAACTTGTATCGCACATTCAGGACTCATCTTCATACTAGGATAATCGGCATTTTCGATATTTGGCTCATTGTCTAGTATCAAATAATCTATTTGAATTCCTAATTCCTTATATTCATCTACAAACTTACTCAAATACTGGGCATATACATCATAATAGCTAGGTCTTAAAGTTCCACCTTTCAAGGCATAACCATAAGGATCAGCTGATGAAGTTGTCGAATCTTGTTTCATCCAAGACGGTGCAGACCAAGGAGTGGCAATAATCTTCAAATCTGGGTTTATTCTTTTGATTTCTTTAATGACTTCAATGATTTCATTGTCATGGTCCAAGTTGAAGTATTTCAACAAATCATCAATTGGGCCTTTCTTATCACAACAAGTGAAGAAGTGTTCTTCACTATGGAAATCACTGGAGCCTATAGGAATTCTAATCGAATTGAAATTAGCACCTTTTGATGTGAACATATCTTCCAATACTTCATGTAATGTATTCTTCGTATCATCTTCAAGAAGAAGATGAGCAGTACTATGAGTAATCGCACCGCCAAACATATCGACTTTCTGAGCTTTATCAGTTCTAATCTTTATGTTAGAATCCTCGCTTTCGTCGTGTATCGAAAGCTTTGGTTGCTCAACCATATATTCTTCTTTTCCAATATTAGTAACCATTACTTCAACACCATTATCTTTAACTAATGGTGATATTGAAGTATCCAGATCTTTAGCACAACCTACAAGTAGTTGGATTAAAACAAGATATGAGCCCAGTAATCCTATTCTATTCTTTCTCCGGTTCACCGGTCTTTTCCCTCTTCTTGAAATCTACAAATCCTAAGACAGCCCAGGTTGCAATTCCAAGTCCGAGTAAGACATCGACTCCAGCCAATGCCCAAGGCCACCAAGGAGTAGAAGATCCTTTGGCGATATCATTAGAGACACCATCATCGGGATTTGCTTTTCTATATTGAGCATGCAACCAGTTATAAACATTCATCTTGGTAGCTTCTCTCAAAGCGTTGTCGAAAGTGTTGGAGTCAGTTTCGAATTGATATTTACCATCGTTGAGGTATCCATCCATGAACAATGTACCACCATTTCTCAACGCTTGGTCCATGCTCATGTATGAGTGGTGATCCGCATAATCGGTAATGATCGAGCCTCTAAATCCCCATTCACCTTTCAAAACACCTTCGAGCAAATCTTTATTGGCACCTGCCCAGGTAGCTCCGATTCTATTGTAGGAAGTCATAAAGGCAGTGGCTTCACCTTCTTGAACAGCTAGTTTAAAAGGCTTCAAGTAATTCTCACGCAAAGCTTGTTCAGTAATCCATGTGTAAAGACCATCACGACAATTTTCTTGTTCGTACAAAGCTAAATGCTTAATGTACATATAGACACCTTTATTCAAAGCACCTTTGATGGTGTAAGCACCCATGACACCTGTAAGATAAGGATCTTCTGAATAGTATTCATAGTTTCTTCCACCGAATGGGCTTCTATGAAGATTCATTCCAGGTGCATACAATCCATCATAGCCGCATGATACGGCTTCTAAAGCCAATTGTTTTCCATATTCATATGACAAATCTTTATAGAAGGTCTGAGCTAAAACAGTAGCATTGGGATAACCAATTCCATACTTTGCTGCATTGAATGAACCGACTTGAGAAGGGCCGTCAAATTCAGCAGTCTTAGGTTTACCTATAGAATCTATAGCCTTGTTCTTTACATAGCCGTGCAAAGTGGTGTCGATCATCTCATCCTTAGTAATTTGATCCAAGACATCATTCCATTGTGGATCATCATAATCTTTTCCTAATTTGTATCCCAATTCAGTAGGAACACCATTTTCGGCAATCTTCAAACCATTATTCTTACCGAAAGTAACAGCCTGATCCTCATCATTGATATCATCTATCGCTTTGGAAGCTGAATAAAGATTGACATCTCTTATCTCCTTAGACATAGCTCTGTTTTCACTAGCTTCAATAGGGAATGTGCTAGCAAAATCAGCTCTGGTCATGTAGGTTATATCTTGACCGGAATCACTACCGTCGACAGCAACCCCATCTGAAGAAGTATCCGAGAATCTATTCTTCACTTCATTACCCGTGACTGGATCTTCGTCTTGATGAATTGTGGAATCAACCTTGAATGTCAATATAGAATTGCTTTCTGTATTTGCCAAGGTATGCGAGTTACTCATCAACTTAACTTGATAATTACCTTTTTCTATTTCATAGCCTTTATGACCATCATTATTCTTGTCATAGGCATCATAAGAAGCAAAGTCTGAAGTTTTTATAGAAAGAGTAATTTCTTGATCTTCTCCAGGTTCGAGGTTAGTCGTTTTGCCAAAATCGAGCAAGACGACTGAAGATTTTTCAATTCCACCCTTAGTGTAAGGAGCAGTCAAATAGAGTTGAACTACATCGCTTCCCTTTTTATCTCCTGTATTCTTCACATCAACAGTTATGTCGATAGTTTCGTCACCTTTGATTGAAGAGTTATTCCTTATAGAAGAGGATAATATTTTTTGTTCGAATGTCGTATAAGACAATCCATATCCGAAAGGATATTGAACTACTCCATCATATCCTTTTCCATATTTGTTATCGACATTTTTCCAATATCCTTCGACATCTGCTGTTTCATACCATTTATAACCTACATAGATATCTTCGACATAATCGACGTAGGATACTCCGTCGTACTTTGCACTACTGTTTCCGACATTTCCGTTATTAGTTCCATCTGCAGGATAAAGACCAGTTCCATTGGTATATCTTCCCCAGGTGCCGCCCTTTCCTTTTGACACACCCCATTGTTCTCCTAAATCAGGGCCAGCATTTGCATATGAAGCCATCGTCTTAAAGTCATAAGCATATGTATCGGTCAATCTACCGGATGGATTTGCATCTCCATATAGAAGTTCCGGTAAGACCTCTGCACCGACATCACCGGTTGCACCTACTAAAAGACAAGCATCTATCGATGGATAATCTTTCAAGAAGCTCAAATTCAATTCACTATCAGAGTTTACGATGACAATTGTCTTTTCATAATTTTCGGATACATATTTAAGAAGATCTTCCTCATCCTGCGAAATATCTAGGTAGGATCTATCATAATCGACCTTCTTAGAAGCACCGCCTTTAGAATTGGAATAAAACTGAATCTTTGGCGAATCATTACTTTCGCCAGATATTCTTCCTAAAACCACTAAAGCTGTATCCGAAAACTGCAAGGCATCATCCAAAATATTATCTGTGTAGAATGTTGAATTGCCGATATTAGGCTCATACAAGACAGAAATATCTGAAGCATATGAATTCAAAGTTCCTTTAGAATTGTTGAACAAAGGTCTCTCACCCAAGAAGCCTTTATACATATCAGTCAACTCTGTATTGGTTTCAATTCCATAATCATTCAAAGCAGTGATCAAATCAGTTTGCTCATTCAAACCATTTGTTCTTCCTGAGCCGCTTCCTGAATAAATCCACTGACTTGATGACCAACCGAATACATTGACCTTGTTGGTTGAATCCTTATTCAAAGGAAGAGAATCATCCTTGTTCTCTACTAATACAGCACCTTCTCTTTCAATACTTCTAGCTAAGTCTTTACCTTCACCATTCGTCTTTTGATCCAAAGCAGATCCACCGATGACGGCCCAGGTGTTTAAAATATCCGACATGCT
>ULKX01012873.1_pt1 | contig 86716 bp, 71 predicted proteins | sample 1951271 | NCBI WGS metagenome assembly ULKX01 (sample SAMEA4835512, study PRJEB28245) | human gut metagenome | biome: gut microbiome; material: fecal sample | place: Denmark | collected 2008 | reverse complement strand
TTACTTCTTTTTGCTTCTAGTAGATGCTGTTCCCGAAGAGTTGATTTCGTAACAGCCCCTTTGTCAGCAAAAGTATAGCTAATTAAGCTGTGAAACCTTTATTCATTGAAAATGATGTTGGTATCACTATACCAAAAAGACTTGTTCCTTTCTCTCAAAGATCTAAGTATCATGATGGGAATGCAATTTGCTTTTATGAACATGATGTCAAATTTTCCGATGTCCTTATTGAACCTGATAAGTATTTGGAAGAACTAAAGGGTAAAACTATTGTCTCACCAGATTGCTCACTATATAGAAATGCTCCTCTAGCCGTACAAGTGGCAAACATCTATAAAAGCCGTGCTATTGGCTCTTATTTTCAAAGAAATGGAATAAAAGTCATACCAAATATAAGGTGGGGAGGGAGTTGGACCTTTACTACTACAGTTCTACCTGAAAGAATTGCTTTTCTTGGTGTTGATAAAGGATCAATGATTTCTATCGGAACTTATGGATGTATCCAAGGAAAAGATAATAAGCAGGTGTTTACTGAGGGATTATCGGAAGCAATAAAAGCCATAGAGCCTAAGGTAATTCTAGTTTATGGTCCAATGCCTGATTTAGTTTTTAATCAATTTAAAAATAAAGTCAGGTTTGTTCATTATCCAGACTGGATTTCATATTGTAAAGGAGGAAATAATTAAATGGGTAGTGGAATTAAAGGTCCTTATACTGGGACAAGAGGTTCTGTTAATCATAATGATGGGCTCAAGAAAGAACTAATGACGAATTTGGCGGAAACTTTAATTGAGGTATTAAACAAAAAAATATCAGAAAATCTGCAATCTACAAAACAAATGCCAAACTATGATAAATCTTCTACTCCAATCGAAAAATTTAGTAAATATTCATTGGAACTAAATAATCCAAATAATCATGGTAAAGCTGAAGCATATAAGCGTGGGTTGGGATTCGATAAATCTAACGCTGAACAATTGTGTTCGGCAATTCATAATGCCATTGTTTCGGGTAAGTATGAGCCGTATGATATTGAAAGAGGCAAAACTGGTATAAAATATAAATATAAAATTCCGGTGAAAGGTCCAAATGGAAAAACCAAGAATGTTATAGCTGTCTATCAAATTGATGATGGCCAAGAAAATCCAAGAATGGTGACAAATTACTTAGATAAGGAGAAAAATCAAAATGATTAAGGAATATGAACGAGTAGTTACTTTAGTTGATAAAACTGAAGCTGGGAAATGCTATCCAAAAGGAACGATTGGTGTAATCGTAAGTTTGTATAGTAACGGTAATGCCTGCGAAGTTGAAGTTTGGGATGATACAGGCTACCCTATAGATGTAGTGACATATGAAACCAATGAAGTTAAAGTAATTCCTTCCAAATAAACTTGTTTAAAAATGGCTGTCTTTAAAAAAGAGACAGCCGTTTTATTAGTATAAAAACAATATTTATCTAAAGTCATGCGGGTATCCAGCTGTTCATCCTCATGGATGAAAATGTGTGTGACGACAAATTGGGTCACATGCCTTTACCTGTTTAACGATACCGACAATATTCCTGTCGTTCGTTAAAGAGGGAAAGCAAGGATACGAACGCTTCTCGTTGGCATCAAACAAGCGAATCGTTCATTTTTCGCATGTATGAGAAGAATCTTTGACGAGTGAGATTATGACATTACGCATTGAATCATTCCTAATGCCTTGTCTCTTCCTTCCTTGAATGTACGAAGATCATGATGAGAAGGAAGACTCCCAGAGCGATTGCTATCCCTCCAGATATCGTGCCAGAGGATGCGTTTACTGTCCTGTAGTCCTTGCCCAAAGCCATGAATATTGAGGATTGGGTGTTCACTAAGGCGAATAATGAAAGGGCGAGACCCATCGTCCTGAATGCGATGGCCGTGAGGTTTCTGCTCTTTCTCTCTTTGAATAGATGGTAGATGGAGAGCCATAATTCCACGAATGAAAGCAAGGCTATGGTTATCGCAATTATGGCCGAGTATTCCTTCATCGGCTCATTGATAAAGAACAATCTAACGGAATATAAGAGATAGAACAACCCTATCAGCGTAAGCACAATTTATTAAGCTGCGGTAGTTCTTAGATATCATTCCTATCATTCTATGATGATATGAAAAAACGGCATTTTAGCCGTTTTTCAACATCAGTAGTCCTCGTAGTCGAAGTCATCGATGAATTTGTACTTGTCACCAATGGCTTTTTTAATCATAGCTGAGAAGCGTATGAGGTCTTGCTTGAATTCCTTTTTCTCTGCCTCAGTCTTGAATCCAACGTCAGAAAACTCACGTTCTGTATTGACATATTGGCTGTCGAATTCGTTGCTAATCTTATTCATTAAGTCTACCAATTCCTTATTGCTTTCAAGTTCACATGGTAGGCCAGGAGAAGACGTTATACCGTCTTCCTCATATATCCAAACAGGGTCGCAGCCCCACTCTAACATCAATCTTACAGTTTTCATTTGTTATTTCTCCTTTTTAATTCTGCTTTCATTAGTGAAATTAGCACCGACTATATATCCGTTACTTGATATAGAAACAGCTAGTAACATTCTAGCTCCCTTATAATTATATTCAAAAACATCTCTTGGTGCTTTTTGATTACCCTGAATTCCCAGCTTTGTGCCAATAGTAACCGCATTAATGATAAATTCTGGGATTTCTTCTTTGCTTATACCACGTGCAGTGAAATCACTTCCTCTCTTTTCCCAAATGTGGGCTAAACCAGAAGCTCTCTCACCTAATTTGCCTTCCTCAATCCACACAATTTTACCATCAGTCATCTTGCCAATCTCCAAAACTTTCTCAGGGGAGATTTTAAATCCTTTGTCTATTACTTTTTGAATGAGTTCGTTTTTTTCATTTAAAGTTCTTTTCCGTTCGTTCGCCCTATCTTAGTAGAATTTTGTTGCAGATGTAAATGGGAAAAATTATTGTTTAAACAATTAAATATAAATATTTTTAAGCAAACTTGGAGATGATGAAATAATAAAATTGGCTTTGGCGTGTGACTTGCCAAAAAATTTCCATGGGCTGAAATGGAATTGAACGAAATGCATGTTTTAAGATTTGATAGGCTAATTACAGTTATATCAAAAAATGAAGGGAAAACAGGGCAGGCATCTTATGAATGTTCAATGCCTTCTTTTAATGATCATGAAATTTTGAAAAGTGACTTGGCGAACAAAGGCACAAAAATAACGCCACAACAAAATTTGAATGAAAATGACATTGATTATTTAAAAGGGATAATTAAACATGAAATGTTGCATACTTTGTGGTTCAAGGATATTTATGACAAGTCATTGCAGGATCGCACAATTATGTTTTTTGATTGCGAAAAGGGTCCACAATACATTCACCACCCTTTTTATTTTACTTGTTTATGAGCTCTTAAGGCCCATAAAATAGAAATCAAATCTATTCCTTCCTGACATATAGCACCTATGATGGCGGGAAGGACTCCAAACGCTGCAACTATCATTAATATTATGCAAGTTGTTATTCCTATTAAAACAGCTTGCCTTCCTATTTTTAAAGTATTTATTGATATTTTCTTAGCTAATACAATGCTATCTATCGAATCATTTAAAATGATGATATCGCTGACTTCACTGATAGCACCATCATTTCCGCTTTGCATTGCTATTCCTATGTCTGCATTTGCTAAGCAAGGTGTATCGTTTATTCCATCTCCTACCATTGCTATAGGTCTATCGTCATCATTTGCAGAAGTTATTATATTTAATTTGTCCTGAGGCGATAAAGATGAATAGTATTTATCAATTCCAGCTTCTTTTGCGATTCTAGAAGCAGTTTTCTCATTATCACCGGTAAGCATGATGATCTTATTGACATTCATATTTCTTAATGAAGATAAAGCTTCTTTTGTATCTTTTTTAAGTTTATCTCTAAAGATGATATATCCGACAGGATTATCATTTACTGATAACCCTACTAATGTTTCACCTTTCTCTATATTATCATCTAAAGATACAAAAGATCTGTTTCCCACTTTATATTTAACTCCGTCTATAACCCCTTCAACTCCTTTTCCCGGATATTCTTTGATATCAGACGCTTTTAATAGATTTGTTTGATTTGATGATTCTATTATAGATTTAGCAAAGATGTGATTGGAATTAATTTCAAGACTAGCCATATATAAGAGCAAATCATCTTTTGAATAATCATCTATAGTTTCTATTTTTGAAATTGATGTTTTTCCATTGGTTAAAGTTCCTGTTTTGTCGAAAGCAAAAGTCTTAGTATTTGCTAGTTTTTCAAATGCGATAGGATCTTTTATTAAGATGTTCTTTTTATAGGCTTGCGATATTCCTGAAATCATTGCAATCGGAGCTGCTAATAATAAAGGGCAAGGAGAAGCGACTACCAATACTTCGACAAATCTAGTAAATCCATCCATCAATGAGATTGATGGATTTGTAATATAAGCAATAAGCCAACCTAATCCTGCTAGTAGATAAGAAACAATAGTGAATGGAATTGCTAATTTATCAGTCATCTTTACAAATTTAGATGGCTTTTTATCCACTTCTTTAGCTAATTTAACGATAGTTTGATACTGAGAATCAGCATCTTTTTTATCGACTCTAGCAATAATAGGAGAATCACCATTTATAAATCCTGATAGTATTTTGTCTCCTTCTTTTTTTGATTCTGGAAGACTTTCTCCTGTTAGAGAAGACATGTTGAATGGTGAGTTTCCATCGATTATCGTCGAATCCAATGGAACTGTTTCATTAGGCTTTATCAAAAACAAATCACCTATTTTTGCTTCTTTTATGTCTATATCCATATAATACCCGCTATCGGTCCGTAGATGAACAACTTTAGGTGTCTTATTTATGAGCTCAGTCAATTCTTTATTTGCTTTCCTTGAAGAAAAAGACTCTAAGGCCTGACCAGAAGCCATCATAATCATTATCATAAGACAAGCCCAATAACCTTCGATAGTAATTCCGTTTATGGTGTCATTGACAAATAGAGTAGAAATAATAGAAGTCAAAGCTAAAATATCTAATCCTACATGTCCTTCTATTAATTCTTTTATCATACTTACGACAGTAATAACTACAAAAATTGCAGCACATGAATGGATGAGGATAAGAGAGACTAGATTCAACTGGAATCCAAATTGAAATATTAAAGCTAATATTCCAACAACAATCGTCAAAATAATTAAGTAATAATTAGATAAGAACTTTTTCATTGTAAATCACCGGTCCTTTCAAGAGTTCTATCTTTAAATAGTTTGTCGCCTGAAAAGGATTGCTCCTTTTCTGCCGTCGTCACCTTATATAAGGTCTAACGGAATCTTGTAAGTCACCTGTGGATTTACCACTACACACCCTTTCGGGATAGCACTTTTAATATAATGGTTTGATAAATGGAAATCAATATCCAAATAAAAATAAAAAAGTCTTAGGATTGGCTAAGACTTTGACATATATATTTAATCTGATAACAACTCTTTTAATTGTATGGAATTGATTCCTATGTTTTTCTGCATGAAATCAGCTATTTTAATTATTTGTTTCTTTTCTTTCTTTAATTGTTTATATACTTTGTTGAATTCGCTTTTTAAATACTTCCTTTTAATTCTTTCGTATTTAAATTTCAACAAATATGATATTTCTTCAGAGTGGGCATAATGGCATGATGGATCCAAAATAGATCCACGGCATAGCAATTTGTCGATTAGTTTTAATGCGTTAGTCAAATCGTTACTACCCCCTACATCATACTTGCCAAAGATTAATTTTTCACTAGCAATTCCAGCTAGACTTGTGTCGATACTTTCTTCTAATGTTTCTCTGTCTAATCTCTCGGTAGAGAATTTATCAGAAGATAGAGTTTCTGCATTGACGTTATCTATTATTCTAGTTCTCAAAAAAGATATCCTTTTACAATGAGATTGTAGGTAAAGTGCATGACCTGCTTCGTGTATTGCGGTCATCCTTTCGATATTGTCAGGATCTTCGTGGTTATGGTCTAATAAATCCATTTCATCTAATATTTTCAAAATATCATTCAGCTTTGCTTTTTCACCGTATTTTATACTTGCTTGACTAAATATGGATTCTATTTTAGCAATGTTTATTTTCTTGAACTCATATTTTAATTCTTCTTTTTCATCGGCAGTTACAGGAACATTGTATTTCTTGCTGAATCCATCTATTAAATCTTTAACTATAGATGAACTGCTCATACAATATTTCTTTTCCAATCTTCCAACTCTAACTAATGACTCAGGCCAATCTTGAGGAGATGAGTTTGATGTTGCAAGTGTGATTACAGAAGTGTTCTTATCAAATCCATCCATTTGAGATTGAAAAGTTCTAAGGAATTTAGGATCTACTTCACCCCAACAATTTAGTCCTAACAAATTGTCAATTTCATCGACTATTACTATTGATAATTTGTTTTTTCTAGCTTTAGTATATGCATCGACTATTTCTTTGTTTATATTATCTAGGTCACATTGAAGATTGATAACTGGGCAGTTAAAAATCTTTGAGAATTCTCTACATATCAAAGTTTTACCATTTCCAGGCTCTCCATAGAAAACAAATCCTTTGGGTAGATCTGAGATATCCTTTCCATCTTTTAATCTATCCATATATTGGTCATAAACTTCTTTTAGTTGTTTTTTGATAGTGTCGTATCCAAACACATTAGGCAAGAAATCTTTGATTTTGTTTTCCATTTCTGTTTCCTCTCTTTCAAAGTTTCACCATTTTCTCATAGATTAGATTCAACTAATGGATAAAATGAATGATATTAAGCCTAATGTGTATAAAAATACACATTTGTTATTCTTAATGAATTCATTTTAGATAAAAAAATGTTTTTAGATTTAGAATATAAGGTTTCATCGATTTTGATTGTGGAGAGTCAAATATAAATGTTTGTACTATTAAATTAGATAATCTTATGCTCGTATTAAATTATCTGCTTCAACTACAAAAAATAAATATCATAAAAATATTTTTGCTTGTTTATGAATACTATTATCTATATGAGAAAATATTTGATTGGATTGAATTTACCTTTGCTCTTTTATATGAATGCCTTATCAGTTTTTATTTCATAAAGAAGTTTGATGAGGACATAAAGGAAATGAATGAAAAAGATAAGAAATAAAGCTCTTTTATATTGTATTTTATCTTTGTGAGTGCTATTGTTCTTTTGCCTTAAGCAAGGCCAGGTTACTCAGTCGGACATGGACTTTCGCCGGCTATTGAAGGAGACTTCTTTAGACGGTCAGCATCCCTTAATCGAAGCCAAGGTATGGGATAGAAAAGTTCTAATACCACTGAGAGCGTAAGCTCAAGCGTCATAAGGTTTACTCACGAGTAAATTATCCTTATGGCATTTGACTTGCCATAAGTTTTTTATTGAAAGGAGGGTAAACCCATGGGTCTCAAAGATTGGAAAGAAGCCAAGGCTAATAAAAAAATAGTCAAGGAAGAAAATTTGATTAACAAGGCTAATGCTCAAAAAATAGCAAAGACTGGAGTTGTTCAAAGTAAAGAAGATCGAGATAGACTTTTGAGAGCTAGTAGTTTGTCTATAGCTGATTTTTTCAAGGATATCGGTGTGGATGAGAAGACGGGCTTAAATGACGAAACTGTTGAAGCTAATAGAGAAAAATATGGAGCAAACACAGTTACTAAGATCAAAAGTAATGGTGTTTTTCATAGACTTTTCAAAGCATTTACTTCTCCTTTTTCATTAATTTTGCTAGTTGTAGCTGTCATATCAGCTATTGTCGCTTGGCTTCCTGGAGGTACTGCTGAAGATAAAGCTACTTGGTGGGTTACTCCTTTGATAATAATCATAATGGTTCTTCTCTCCGGAACTGTAAGTTTTGTGGAAGAGACTAAATCTCTTCGCTCAGCTGCTTCATTGAAATCCATGACAGAGAATACTTCGACAGTCATCAGAAATGGAAAGGTAATCGAGCTTCCTAACGATCAATTGGTTGTTGGAGATATAGTTAGAATCGGTGCTGGTGATATGCTGCCAGCAGATGTTAGAGTTGTAGTTGCTAAAGATTTATTCGTTTCACAATCTGCTTTGACTGGTGAACAACAACCTGTTGAAAAGAATACTAATTCATATAATGGAAATTTAGCAAAAGCAAATCCTTTCGATGTCTCTTCTTTAGCTTTTGAAGGATCTAATGTTGTGTCTGGAAGAGGCGAGGTTTGTATAGTCAATGTCGGAAATAAAACAATTTTTGGTGCTTTGAGAGAAAAAGTAGTAGAGAAAAAAGGAAAGACTGCTTTTGAAAAAGGTGTCGATTCAGTCGCTAAGATGCTCATGAGTTTCTTGGTGGTTATGGTTCCTCTTATCTTTATCATCGATGGTTTTGGTATTCATATAACATCAGAAGGGTTGGTAATTTCAGGATATAACGATTATAAGCAATGGATTCAAGCTTTGATGTTTGCTATGTCAGTAGCTGTTGGACTCACTCCCGCACTTCTTCCTATGCAAGTTGCAGCTAATCTAGCTAAAGGTGCAGTCAAGATGTCTGGAAAGAAAGTTATAGTAAAGGATATCAACTCTATTCAAAACTTCGGAGCCATGGATGTTCTTTGTACGGATAAAACTGGAACACTTACTGAAAATAGCTCGACATTAGCTGAGTATTTTAACTTTGATGGTGTTTCATCTCCACGTGTTCTTCGCCTCGCTTTCTTAAATTCGTATTCCCAAACTGGAATTAAGTCTGTTATAGATAAATCGATTGTGGCATATGCTGAATCAGATAGATCATTTTATGAATCGTTGACTGAAGGATTAGTAAAGCTTGATGAAATTCCTTTCGACTTTGATAGAAAGAGATTAACTGTTTTATTAAAGGATCACACCGGTGCTAAATTTATGGTTGTGAAAGGTGCTACTGATTCTATGATAAAGACATTGGGCTTTATCAAAACATCACAAGGAAAAAGACCTATTACTGATGATGATATAGCTAAGATTAAGATCACTGCCGATAAAGAATCTCTGAAAGGTAGAAGAACAATATTGATGGCTACTAAGGATACAGATAAAGATACGATAACAGTATCGGATGAATCTGACTTGGTCTTTGCTGGATATATATGTTTTGAAGACACGCCTAAAGCCTCGGCTAAGGAAGCTTTGGATGGCCTTAGAAACTTTGGTGTTACAGTTAAAGTATTAACCGGAGATAATGAGCCGGCTGCCAGAGCTGTTTGTAGAGCTACCGGGTTTGATGATATTAAAGTGTTATCTGGTGATGAGATTAGAGAGATGAGCGATGATGAATTGACTAAAAAGGTTGAGGAATGTAATTTGTTCGTTAAGTTGTCACCCGATGACAAGAGCAGAATTGTTACAAGTCTTCAAAGAAATAAACATACTGTCGGATTTATGGGTGATGGAATCAATGATGCAGCTGCTTTACATGCTGCTGATGTCGGAATTTCATTCAAGGATGCAACTGATATAGCTAAGGAATCAGCCGATATCATCATGTTGGAGAATGATTTGAATGTTTTGAGGGATGGAATTATCGAAGGAAGAAAATCATATGTAAATATGATGAAGTATTTGAAAGGCCAGACTTCTTCAAACTTCGGAAATATGATTTCTCAAATGATCGGGGCTATTTGGATTCCATTTATTCCGATGCAAGCTTTACAAATCATCTTGTTGGATATCATCACTGATGTTTCTTGCTCTATGATTCCTTTCGATTCGGTAGATGAGAGAAATATAATGCAGCCTTTGGATTTCTCAGTCAAACAAATACGATCGTTTATGTCTGCATTCGGACCGTTATCTTCTTGCATCGATATGATCACATTTGCTTTCTTGATGTACTTCATCTCTCCATTAATGGTCGTGAATATGAATTCAACTGGTGACACTATCAACTGGGCTTTCCAAAGTGGAATGTTCAACTGGAACTGGGCTGAGACATCCGATGAATATATAACTTTTATGATGACTTTCCAAACTGGATTCTTCTTAGAATCACTGATAACGCAGAATGTCGTCTATGCTTTCTTGAGAACTGATAGAATTCCTTTGATCCAGTCTTGGCCTAACGTCACATTGTCTTTAGGAATAGTCGTATCATGTCTATTGGGATTCTTTGTAGTTTATGTTCCTAATGTCAATGCTACTTTCGATATGGTTTCTATTAATCCAATATTCCTCGTCATTCTATTTGGACAAGTGCTGCTGTATGGATTATTGACTCAACCTGTGAAGTATTTCTATAAAAAGCATTACGGAAGATTGCTATAATGTTTATTTGATAAGCATGATTGTTGACGCTTTTTATATAAGTTATTCTTCATATAAAAAAACTATCTGGATTGCCCAGATAGTTTTTAGCTTGGAAATATAAATTACTTAGTCAAAGCTTTTTCGATTTTAGCACCGACGATATCGTCATAATGCTCGATTCCAGAGTAGACACCCTTCTTTACAAGCTCGTTGTAAGAAACAGGTCTAACTTTGGCTATATGTTTCATATCTTCTTTGTCGAAAGCAATTTTAGTTCCGTTCTTATCGTTGTAAAGATTCTTGTGAGTGTTCTTCCAAGCAATTGCACTCTTGATCATGGTCTCCAAGTCATACTTAGGAGTCCAACCTAAGATCTTCTTTGCTCTTTCATTAGATGCGACAATAGCGGCAGGGTCTCCGGCTCTTCTGGGACCGAACTTCCACTTTACACCCTCAGACAAGTGCTCTTCTTTTAAGACCTTATCGACAGTAGTAAGAATTTCCTTGTTGGTGAATCCATTTTGAGAACCTAAGTTGATAGTTGCGGATTCTCCCTCTTTGAGCAAATGCTCCATTCCAAGGACGTGAGCCTCAGCTAAGTCGACTACATGGATGTAGTCTCTTAAGCATGTACCATCACGTGTTTCATAGTCATTACCGAAAATTTGCATCTCTTTTCCAGATAATCCAGCATTGATTATGACAGGAATTAAATGGGATTCAACAGGATGTGCTTCACCTATTTTGCTATCGAGTGATGCACCTGCAACGTTGAAATAACGGAAGATGACATGTTTGATGCCATATGCTCTTTCAGCAAAGGCAATCAAATGCTCAGCAGCAAGCTTTGAGAATCCATAAGGAGACTCAGGATGCAAAGGAGCATCCTCACTTATCACTGTTGTTTTAGCAGTTCCGTATACAGCAGCTGTTGAAGAGAAGACGAAGTTTTTAACTCCATATGCATGCATACAACGAATAACGGAAACGACAGCTTGAATGTTATCATCAAAATAGGCAGTAGGATCTCCAACGGATTCAGGAACGATAATTTTTCCTGCAAAGTGCATTACACCATCTATTGTGTTGTTTTTGAATACTCCTGCTAAGAAGTTCAAATCACGAACATCACCCAAATAGAGTTTTGCACGTGGATCCACAGCCTTTACATGTCCGGTCGATAAGTTATCGACTACGATGACGTCAAAGTCGTGATCCAAAAGCTGACGAACAGCATGGGAGCCGATATAACCAGCTCCACCAGTTACCAAAACAGTCTTCTTCATGTTTAAAGATTTCCTCCACGTTAAGCAAAGATATTTTATTACTTTATTTTCCTAGAGGGCATACATTTTTATCATTTCTTATTTTATTGGCGTATTATTTATATTTCTTTTCTAAATACCTTAATTTATTAGAGCTTTACTAAACAATTTAATTACCTTTAAGGCTTCTTGATTTCTTTAATTTTATTGATCCTTCAATAATCATAATCAATCCTAAAATAAAAGACCTAAAAAAAACAATGGTCACTATCCAGGTCGATATCGATATCGATATTGGCGGATGTTTAAGCCATTGTTTCCATTTATCTTTCATCTTATGAAACTCTTATGATCACTAAGCAAAGTAGAGTGGGGTCTTGTATAACTTGAATATTGTTACCTATTTGAATCGAATTGTCTTTAGTTGAAGCTCTTCTAAATTTGCTATAACCCAAATTTCTATAGAAATAATTATCTACTACCGGTTTGTATGGAATTGTATAAGGATCTTTGTAAGCACAAAGGACATAATCTCCATTCATTGAAGTGTGAGTGCTAAAATCGAATGAATCATCATTGAATGTCAAATCGTTTTGATATATAGCCTGGGATGTTGGATTAATCAATAAAAATGAATAAGAAGATATATTATTTGAAATTACCAACTTTTTATCGATTAATGTAATCGATAAATTTGTTGAATCTCCTATCACATATGGGTCATCAAAATCTACCCAAGTTTTATCTTCGCCTGAACTAGATCTGTTTATTGAATTTCTTAGTTGCTTATAATTCATTCCATCCACTAAAGTGCCAGGAATTAAATTTGATTCATTATTAATATTTGTGATTGAATCATAAATAATCATTGTTAATGAAGATATGATCAATGCGAGAAGAACACCAAATTTAATCCAATAAATCTTTTTTCTTCTAATTTCTTTTTTATCTTTTATTCCAAAGTATTTTTCTTCTATGGCAAAATAAGGGTTGATTTCTTTCTCAACCTTTGTTCCTTCAGCTTGATCAATTGTTGAAGTTGATAGAGTTTCTTCTGCCATAGATTTTGATTATTAGAATTGCATTTCCTTGTAAGTACGAGGATAAGGCTGGACATCACGAATGTTTTGAATTCCGGTAAGGAACATCAAAAGTCTATCGAATCCAAGACCGAATCCGGAGTGGACGCATCCACCATATCTTCTAAGATCCAAGTACCATTGATATCCTTCGATGTTCATATTGAGTTCTTTCATTCTTTGAAGAAGTTTGTCATAGTCTTCTTCACGTTGGGATCCACCGCAAAGTTCACCGACTTCAGGAAGCAATAAGTCGACAGCAGCAACAGTCTTTCCATCGGGATTTTGCTTCATGTAGAAAGCCTTGATATCTTTAGGATAATCTGTTAAGAAGATAGGTCCTTTGAAGTGCTCTTCAGTGAGATATCTTTCATGTTCACTCATCAAATCAATTCCCCAGTGAATATCAGGATATTGGAATTTATGTCCGTTCTTTTGTGCTTCCTGAAGAATCTTAATTCCTTCAGTGTAGTTGACACGAGTGAAAGGCTTGGTCAAGAAATCATTTAATCTAGTGGAGAGATTCTTGTCGACCCAGGTCTCAAAGAATTTGATATCTTGCGAGCAACGCTCCATAACTCTCTTCACTACAAATTTCAAGAAATCTTCCATTAAATCCATATCATCATTGATATCGGCAAATGCTATTTCAGGTTCAATCATCCAGAATTCTGCTGCATGTCTTTGAGTATTGGATTTCTCAGCACGGAATGTAGGTCCAAAGGTGTAGACCTTTTCATAAGCCATAGCAAATGGTTCTACGTGTAATTGTCCGGACACTGTCAATGAAGCAGGCTTTCCGAAGAAATCATCAGGTTCCTTTAGATTTGTTACTACTCTAAAAGTTTGACCGGCTCCTTCACAATCGTCTCCGGTGAAGATAGGAGTGTGGATGTAATAGAATCCATGATTATGGAAATACTCATGAATAGCGTAAGAAGCCTCACTTCTAATTCTAAATACAGCATTGAATGTGTTTGTACGCATTCTGAGTTGAGGCATAGTTCTTAAGTATTCATAAGAAGTCTTCTTCTTTTGAAGAGGATAGGAATCGTCGACTAATCCTGCTACTTTGAATTCAGTCAAATGCAATTCAAAAGGTTGTTTCATCTCAGGTGTGAGATGGAAAGTTCCTGTAACGATAACAGCTTCACCTAACTTAGCTTTTCCGGCTTCTAAATCAGTAGCAGGATTATATACGACTTGAATTGGATTGAAGCAAGAGCCGTCATTGACCCCTAAGAATCCAATTTCTTTATTGCCACGATTTGAACGAACACTTCCTTGAATGGTAAGAGTATCTCCTTCTTTTATAGAAGGCTCTTTTTCATTTAATGAATCATAAAGTTCTTTAATATATTTGACCATAAAAATAAGTCCTTTTCACAAATAAGTATTATATATGAAAAATACTCATATGTGTTAGGTGGTTTATGCGAGTGTTGCTTTAGCACTTTTTTAGCACGTGTTTTTTATATATATACATAATATAAAGGAGGACGACATTATGGCTACTCAATACGATATAGTTAAGGCTTATGCTGACTTGTATTATGAAAATGCAAGTGTGAAAAAGGATATAATTGTTTTAGGATTTCAATTTGGACCTGTAAATATTAGATTTGCATTTAAATTTGATGAAAGAGGTGGTATTAAAAATCCAGGTTGTTTGTTGATGAATGATGTGTATTTACTTCGCCCTGATGTGAATGCTTCTCAAAAAGAAGATTTTCTTAATTCTTTTGGAGAAGATTGTTATTTTGATGAAGATGATAAAATTAAATTCTTTAAGTTTTCTTTTGAATTTACACCTCATGACTATGCCACTGCAAAAATACATATGCATGGATGCTCGGCATTGGAAGGAGCTTATATTGTATTGAAGAGAATTCAATACTACATCGGTGGTAGTGGATATGATATTTCATTGACTGAAGACAAAATGGAAAAGGCTAAAGCGAAAGCTGAAGCAAGTAATGCAAAAAATAGCTTAGCTACTTATATTCCTCATAAGCCGATGGCTTATTATCAAAAAGTCAGTTTAAAAAATAGTGATGCTTTTCAAGTACACGCTGGATGTATATCTCTAGTTTTTCATAAAGGAAATTTAATTGGAATGGATCTAGCACCTTCTAGTGACTGCAGATTATCCTTGAAAAACAAAGAGTTTAAGACCCCATTTATGGGTAATTTCATAGCACAAGAGTATGAAATAGTTGAAATGTTAGCTATGTTTGATTGTACGTTAAGTCCTAAATTGATTGGAGATGTATTCGATGCTTGCTCTGGAGTTGAGATGAAAGTAAATTGTATAAAACCAGGTAAGGCACTTAACTTCTTGCGCAATCTTGAAAAAGATTTGAAATACAATTCACTTGATAAGCCTTTGATGTACGTGGATGAATTTTTCAATACATGTTATAAGTTTTATAACACCCAAGGCCTCTTTACTGCGCCTTTGAAAAAAGTAGTCAATTCTAAAACATTTGATGAATTTGAAAATAATGTAAATCAGCTTATTAAAGTCTATATGAAGGGATTTGTAGATGATTTAGGTTATACATTTAAATATAAATTGAAGAAATGAAGAAGTTATGAAAAAACAATGTTACTGACGATCATTCAATTTTAAAAGCGATAGTTTATTTTTCAGAAATTGATAAAATGAAATTTGATATTTCATCGTTTGTTTTAATTGCTGAATTGGAATTTATATAAGCGACATTATAAACATGTCCTTTTGTGTCGATGTCATTGTTTATGACTTCGATATTAGGATAGTATCTTTTAACTTCTTTAAGAACATCGATGTTTATTTCACCCATTACATCATCACCGGTAGAAGTTATGAATAGCATTGGTGGAAGATAAACATTATCCATTAAAACTTTAGTATTTTTAGTGTTTACATATATTGGATTTTTCTTATATTTCTTTCCAAACATAGCTCTGAATAACAAAGGATACCAGAAATGTGTTTGACCCATGATGTCAAAATCAAAGGCTGGATGATTTAAGATTAGTCCTTTGAAATCTATGTTTAGATTCAAGCCTAGAATCGGATTGATCAGCTTTCTATCCAATAAAGAAGCTAGTGACAAAGCAAAGTATCCGCCAGCTGAATCACCTGTAAGAAAAACGTTGCTTAAATTGTATTTTCTCTCTTTAGCAACTTTTATAAATTCATTGATGGAGTTTATTATATCTTCTAATTGATTATTTACTTGAACCCCTTCTACAAGCCTATAACTCATTCCCATCACTATAAGATTCCTATGAGCCATAGTCATACAAAAGGGTCTGTTTAGTTCTTTATCGCCATAAGCCCAAGCTCTACCATGAATATCAATCAATATAGGTAGTTTAGTCAAATCTTTATCTTTTGGCCAATAAATAGAAAAAGTATGGTAAGGGTCGTCATCCTCACCATACTTGAAGTCTTCAAAAGAAACATCGTCAGGCAAGACTAATGTCTTCATTCTTTTCTGATCTTCCACTTCGACATTCTTCCATACTTTGTGGAAAATCTTAAGGAAGACTTTATAAATCAATCCCATGATTAGTTAAGCTTGTAGGTTCCTTTGAATTCACCGCTGAATGGGAATCCATCCAAATTCATACAAGGGTCTGTAGGAAGTGACAGGTCACTTCCGTATCCGGCATCTATGATGTGATCAGCTGCTTTAGCAATCATGGATGCATTATCAGTAGTGCACCACATAGGAGGAATCAACACTTCGTATTCATCCTTGTGTTTCAACACTTCACTTCTAAGATATGAATTAGCAGAAACACCTCCGCCGATTATGACCATTTTTGCGTGGAAATCTTCAGCTGCTTTAAAGGCTTTTCTAACGAATTGATTAACGAAAGCAACTTCTACAGATTTAGCGTATTCAATAACTCTTTCATCGGATAATTTTCCACCGTTTTGAGCTTTCTCTTGCTCAACTTTTCTTATGATTGCTGACTTCAATCCAGAATAAGATAAGTTATATCCAGGAACACGTGGGAAAGGAAGTTTGAAAGGTTTTACTTCAGGATGAGCTTTGCATAGCTTATCTATTGCGACTCCACCAGGATAGGGAAGACCGATTTCACGAGCTACTTTGTCGAAAGCTTCTCCGATGGCATCATCTAAAGTTTGACCGACGATTTCAAAATCTAGATGATCTTTCATCAAGATGATTTCTGAGTTTCCACCACTTGCTAAGCATGCAATCATAGGAAAATGAAAATCACCAGCATATTCGTTAGCATATAGATGTCCGGCTAAGTGATGGACCCCTATCAAAGGGATTCCAAGATAAGCGGCGACAGTCTTAGCTGCTATCACACCGACTTGTAATGCACCGGGGAGACCAGGTCCAGCTGTAACTGCCACATGAGTCAATTCTTCAGGTTTAATACCGGCTTTATCTAAAGCCATGAAGATAACTGATGCAACATTTTGAAGATGAAGACGGCTAGCTAATTCCGGATATACACCTCCAAACTTTTGATGCTCTTTAATTTGTGTGGAGATGATATTGGATTTCATCTCTCCATCTTTTAATACAGCAGCAGCTGTTTCATCGCAGCTACTTTCCAAAGCTAGAATACATCTATTTTTACCATCACTCATTTTTGCTTCCTCCATTCCATACACAAGGCATCTATACCATTGTAGTATCCTTTTCTAATTCTGTATGTTTTGAATCCTCTATTTATATATAGATTTTTAGCTCTTTCGTTTTTGGCGTTTACTTCTAATAAGATTCTATTTACATTCATCTCTTCTAATGCTTTGATCATCTCTTCCATCAAAAGTCTTCCATAGCCGTTTCCTTCATATTTTATCGATACGGCAACGGAATCTATTTCTGCCTCATCTAGTTCTAATGTCGCTAGGACATAACCTATTGTTATCCCCTGGATTGATCCTACTAAGACTAGATGATTTTTCTCATCTAAAGCATCTATAAGGACTTGTTTATCCAAGGAATGACTAAGATTTCTTTCTTTTGCAATTCTTAGAACATCATCGATTGTTTCTTTAGAAAGTCGATTGACTATCATCATATCTTTTCAGTGTAGAGAGGAACAAGATCTTGAACATCATCGGGTGTGTATTTCTTATATGCTTCTCTAACCTGTAAAGACTCAGCTAAAGATAAGGATATAGATTCATGTCCTTGAGCAATCGCTTTAGCTCCTTCATCTATTGAAGCATAGATAATTGTCTCATTGCTGAATCCATTTATATCTTCTAGTTTATCGGCGTGACCATCACTGATCTTTTGACCATCCTTATAAAGAGCATAAAATAAAGTGTTATGTCTATCGGATAAAATAGCTAATCCATTTTTCAACTTGGATGCTCTGAATAAGACTTCTAATGTAGGAGCACCATATAAGTCGGCTTCATGTTTTAATGCAAAGAAAACTCTAGCTTGTGTCAAAGCCATTCTTATTCCGGTTGTAGATCCAGGCCCAGTAGTAGCATAAATCTCATCTAAATCTTTATATTTGATTCCAGCTTTTTCACATAAAGACATAATCAAAGGAAACATTTGTTCCAATGTTTCCTTTGGCTGGTCATCAAATCCTTCAAAGGTTTGACCTCTACTCGATATGACTACGGTCAAGCTTTTCATAGATGCATCTATGAAAAGACGATTCTTATTTAGTTCTTCCATGGCTAATTACTGCCTCCCTTGTACCATCTTTATTCATGGTCAATTCGACTGTGATGAAGTCTTTAACATTCTCGAATTCATCAACTATATACTCAGGCCATTCGATGTAACACACACCACTAGGATCGTTCAACAATTCTGTAAGACCTATATCTCGATTTTCATCTTTGTTTTCAAGTCTATATGCATCGACATGGTAGAAAGTTAAAGATGTTCCTCTATAAACTTTTATCATGTTGAATGTAGGAGAGTTTACAACCCTGTCAATTCCTAGACCTTTAGCTAATCCTTGAGCGAAGCAAGTCTTACCAACACCCATAGGTGCATAGGCTAAGATGACTTCTCCACCAGCTAAAGACTTGGCTAATCTTTCTCCAAGTTTTCTTGTGTCATTGGCAGTTTTCAAAACAAACTTTCCATAAGGTGATTTGATTTTTGCCATAATAAACCTTCTTTTTATTTCTCTATTTCTTCAGACTTTTCTTCTCTTATTTCATCGGCCAAATTTTTAAATACAGTCAAAGCCAATTCTACATCGTGAGGATATTGCTCGACATTGTTCTCTTGAACTTTATCATACATAGGAAGCTCCATGATAGCAGAACTATAGTTGAGCATGAATGCAGCTTCGCTCTTATTGAATGTGAAGAACCAGTCTTGCAAGACACTATTGGGTGTCATTTTTTGCATAGCTTCGATTATTGCAGGCTTTAATGTCTCGCGTACAAACTTCTCATCGCTAGCCCAAATCACATAGTCATTATTTAATAATTCACCAGCCAAGTTATCGAATCTAGTCAATCCGTGAACATTTGTAGGAAGATAAGTATCTTTAACTTTTCTTACGACAATTAAGTAATCGTTAGGATTCTTAGCATTGACTTCATAGCTGAGGAATTTACCATATCCACCTACATATGGACTTCTACCATTGTTAGCTTTCTTTTTCTTATCTTTCTTATCTTCTTCGGTAACCGGTTGTTCTTTGTTAACTTCTTCTGCTTTGTTAGGATCTTCGACAACTTTCTCTAATGCAATTCTATTTACAAATTCATTGTATACAGGAACTGAAATTGAAACTTCTGTATCGCAGAGTGCTTTTCCGTAGTAATCCATTACGACATGTGAACGAGATTCAATCGAATCGATAGTTGCAAAGTAGTGGGTGTTGATGATGGACCAATCATCAACTTTTCCATCGATGGAATAAGTGACATTGTCCACACCGGGTTTTCCAACATATGCATCCGAGATAAATGAATCAGTCCATATATCGAGATAGTTGCCAATCTCTTTGTAGCTTTTTTTCTTTCCGACATTAGAAAGAATTAAGAAGCAAACTAATGCGACAATAGCCAATCCGAAGAAAGGCCACATCAAGCAGTTGTAAAGAGTCTTGTTTTCAGTTCGACTCAAAGTGAAGTATACGACTGCTGTAGCGACGATGAAGAAGGCAAATATTCCAACTGATATATTTGCTCCTAATCTATTAGAACGATAGTTTTTTACGAAGTTCTTTCTAGCATTTTCGATAGCGTCTGCTAACTTTAAATTGACTCCATCAACTTTTCCAGAAGCATTCTTGTAGACGAAGTTCTTTTGAACATCAGCTTCTTTCTTTGTGTAGACACCTTCCTCAGTTTCTAAAGTCTCAACTCCATTTTCATCTTTCTTAGTCTCTTCGACTTTAGCCTCGACAGGTTGGCTTTCTTCTGCAGTAGTTTCTTCTTTATTTTCTACTTCTTTGTTCTCTGTGTTTAACTTTTCAGGGTCTAGCTCGGCCATGTTTAATCCTCCTTAGTTAAATATAGACATAAGATTATATATTACATCTTAATAAATAGACACGGCTGTAATTGGGTTTAAGTTAAATGTTTGAAATGGAAAACAAAAACAGGATGGAAATCCCATCCTGTTTCAGTCGATTCAATTGAATTTATAATGATAGTTTTAGTGGAGATTTATCTATGGCGTTCCATATAGGTTTAATCAACAAGCCACCGACTATTAAATCTAAGACTAATGATATTCCAATATATCCGGCGTTGTAAGTCAAAGAGTAAATCCAAGTAGCGGGGCTATTCCAATTGGCTATGGTAGCAAAAGCGAATACACCAGAGAAGAACGAAGAGAGAAAACGAAGCAACATAGTAAAAGTCATAGCTACGAAGAATGGCCACCATTTATGTTTTAAGAATGGCTTTCTGAAGAATCCAGCGACAAATGCAAATCCAAATCCCAAGATATAATCCAATAGTATAGAAATCCAAATAGCATTTACTGAATAGACATATCCATTATCCATCAACATATCTATTCCAGCATATACGACACCTCCTAGCAATCCGTATTGCCAACCACATATCAATCCTATGAAGACTAAAGGAAGCGAGGATAAGGATACTGATCCTCCATTTGTCCAAGGATCAAATATACCTATGGCGGAGCCTATTCCTCCCAGTACAAATGCGAAGGCGGTGAGCATTGCAGTCAGTGCCAACTTATAAATTAAATTAGACTTGTTAATTCTATCTTTACCCGAATAAGACTTTTTTTCGATTTTAATATTTTGTTCGTTCATTTCAGTAAATCTCTCAGTCGATATAAGATTATAAGACGAAGTATAAAAGAATGCCAATGAAATGCAATAAAGTTCCTACAACATATAAGGAATGAGCTATAGTGTGCATATATCTGACTTTATGACCCATTCCATGGAATATAGCTCCAAATGTATAGGCGATTCCACCAAATAATATGATTAGGAATCCGGTCATTCCAATCTCAGTTATTATGACTGGAGTAAAAGCGATGATCATCCATCCTAAGATGATGTATCCTGTCATGGATATACCGACTACGACTTTGTTGTTCAGCCAAAGACAATTGAAGACGGTCAACAAGATTCCTAATCCCCACTCGACTCCTAATACGACATAAACCCAAGTCATGCCCATTCCATAAGCACCTGGAAGTCCCAGGACTGTGATAGGAGTATAAGAAGCTGCTATTAAGAAATAGATAGTACAATGGTCTATGACTCTCAATACTTTCTTTCCTCCATTGACCCAAAGAAAGTGGTAGATAGCAGATATCGCGTATAAGAAGATAGCTCCTAGTGCGAATATGAACATTGTTGCGATGGCGGCAGGATGGCTGAAAGTATAAATTTCGCCGACACCGAAGTATGGTTTTGTCGTTACTACTGAATAGTAGATTCCAACTATCAACATTATTATTCCTAAAGCTCCACCTATGATATGCGAGATGGCAGAGGATAAATCCTCACCTCTAGTATATTGAGGTAAGAAGCAACGGATGGAGATAGTCTCTAAATCGTTATAGGATAAATTGTCAGGCAAAGTCTGACCTGTAGCTTTAGCGTAACACTCAGCTTGCTTTTGCATATTGTCATATTTCATCTTGTTGAGAGTTGCGTTTTCTATATCTCTCATATGGTGTTTATCTTCTTTACTCAATCCGGGAAGACTTCTTTCTTTTCTACATTTCTTCCTATAGTCATTTCTTTCTTTTCTTCCCTGTCTATCGATTTCTGTGATTTCGTCTTGAGTAGGAATAGGTCCTCTAGCTACAATCTTTTTCTTCGATACAGGTCTATCACCTTCCAAAGGAATACGACCATCGTTTGCTCTCAACTGCAAATCTTTATCTTTTCTATTAAATATATTTTTATCCATAAAAAAACTCCAGGCATAATTTTACAACACTCTTTTTATATAAGTTTATAAAAATAATAAGCCTTGAGTTTTTTTGCGTAGTTTTATTCTTAAATAGTTTGTTTTACTATTTCAATCCCCACCATCTGACATAATCGACTTCCATAGAAGCGGGTAAATCAGAATCGTTTGGATTGATATAGTTATCAAACATACCACCCACAGCTAAATTTAATAGAATATGGAAGTTTTTATCGAATGGTTGTCCGCTATTTCCTTCTACACCTGAATATTGATTGCATTTAGAACCGAAGAAGCAAATATCATCGACATAAAAGAATAAGGAATCTGATTCCCATTCCACGGCGTAGGTGTGCCAGTCTTTCATATTGCTTGATAAAGTTTGATTTAAATCACAAATTCCAGTGTTGTATTTATGTTGGTTGTTATTGTCGGCAAAGTGAATAGCTGCCGATGTTTCATTTGGAAGTCTTCCTTTAGCTTCCATGATATCTATTTCTCCGCTATTTGGCCAGTTTCCATAAGTAGAAGTGTCAGGAAGCATCCAAAATGCAGGCCATAAACCCTGATAAGGAGGTAGTTTGATCTTAGCTTCTATTCTCCCATAGGTAAAAGCTACTTTATTAGCAGTTCTTATTCTTGCTGAAGTATAGGCTTTTCCACCTTTGTTCTCTCTTCTCGCTGTTATTTTTAATGCTCCATTATTTACTGAAACATTATCTTGAAAATAGTATTGCTGCTCGCCATTACCCCATCCTGGAATTCCATATTGTGATCCATCGCCTTCTTGATAAGACCAATAATTCATATTTAATGAATTCCCATCGAATTCATCGTGCCAATTTAATTTGTATTTTTTTGGATTAGGATTCTCGTTTTCTATAGGATCTGTTTGGCTTGAGGAAGAAGAATTATTATTGGATGAAGACGAACTTGATGTCGGAGTAGGAGTTTTATTTACCACAGTAATATTCATTTCAGTAGAGACTGAGCTATCTATGGCTAAAGAAGCATAGATAGTAGTAGATCCTATTTTTTTACCAGTTATAACACCTTCTTTATCTATAGAAACTATATTTGTATTTCCACTCTCCCATATAATTTCTTCATCAGTAGATGTGTTCAATTGATATGTATGACCTAAAACTAATCTATCGATAGGGTTTGTTATTTCTATAGAATCGATAGTATTGATTGAGGAAGAACTATTGGTGGTATTGTTTTTATTACTTGAAGGCTTGCTGAATGTGAACCTGATAGGCTCACATGATGCTAGTGATACAAGCATCAACAATATAGAAATAGTTTTAGTTTTTTTAATCATATTTCATCTCCATATAAATTTATCGATTGAAGTATAAGATAAATAATTGAAAGGGCTTTAATTAAAGCTTTATTTTTTGAATGTAGAACATGGATTTTAAATACAACTGCAATCAGTTTATTAGTTTAATAGAAAAGGATAGATAAAAAAACTGACCATTCATAGTCAGTTTTTATCCCTAGCCTGCATTATTCTTCTAATTTGTTCTCAATATTCTTTTCTTTCTTTTATATCGGAACTCAACTTTTGAAAAGATAAGTGTATCGAATTTAAATCAGCTTCAGAGATAAATCTATTCAGTGAAGCTAGATAATTCAAAGCCCAGACTGATTGGGAAGCATAGAAATCCGCTTCTAAATCGGTCGAGTTGTTTATCTTCTTGTATTCGGCTTGAATGAGTTTCTTCAACTCATTCATTCCGTCTATCAGTTCATCTTTGATTTTGAAGATAGCAGTGAAGTTCAATCTGTTCTTATTCAAGAAGATAAGATAGTCTTTATCATCTGTTTTCTTATCTAGTCTTACCTCTTTGTACTTTAAGAAGAATTCTTCTATGAAGTCCTTGCTTAAGTCATACTTGTCTTCGTAATTCTTATAGAATGTCGCTCTACTGACTTCACCTTGCTCTATTATGTCGATCACTGTTATTTTCTTGAAGTCTTTTTGAAGAAGCAAAGCGACATAAGCTTCTTCGATGAACTTCTTGCTTTTGAAATTTTTGTTTCCTCTCATAGCTTCCTCCATAAAGCTTTTTATATTTAACTTGTATGTGCTTTCATAATAGCTGCTAGGAAAAGAAACTGGGATGAATTGTCAAAGTTGGCTTTTTAATTGTCAAAATTGGTCTCTTCGAACTGAATAGGGAACAACAAATCTAAAGAGAAGATATCTTCCTTTAGTTTTATAGACATTTTTCCTTTATATTCTTTCATCATCATCTCTATTGATTTCAATCCAAATCCATGCATGGATTTGTCGCTCTTGGTGGTGATTCCTATCTTTGTATTTACTTTATCTTTATCGCAGTAATTCTCAATATGAATATTTATATAATCACCATAGTCTTTACTAGTTACAGCTATTACTCTTTTGCCCTCTGGTAATTGAGTCACAGCTTCAATTGCGTTCGAAATTGAATTTTCAAATAAAGAATATAAGTTCTCTTTTGGAATGTAGTTGATTTTTGAGGCATCGACTAAACAAGTAAAATGAATCTTGCTTTTGACCATCTTCATTTCTTTCTCTGCCAAGACCATATCTAAAGCTTCACAATTTGTTTTGTTCACAAACTTAAAAACATCTAAGGACGATTTTAATGAATCTAGTTCTTCCTTGTCGACTTTGGTAGATAAGTTGTCTAATCTATGCTTTAAATCATGTATCTTAACATTGATAAAATCCATGTTCTCGGCATTTTTGTTATAGTTTCTTTTATCTATTTCCCATAGTGTTTGTACTTTCATCTTATTTATTGCATTTTTTCTAGATCTCAATAACTCCAATTCAGTAGTTACGATAATGATTCCGATTATCATATCGAAGGAATAGGTGCAGTACCACATTCCTTTTGAATCAAATTTGACGGAAGTCATCATAGCATAGCAAGATAGAATCGATATTCCTGTTAAGGCCATCAAAGTTATTAATATTTGTCTTTTTTCTTGAATCTTGTCTATTCCGATTCTAAGATCCTTGTTTCTGAGGTAGATGAAATATATAGTGAAGTAAGTTGAGCAGAATATGGGTGCTAGTATTGCAATTACATAGTACCAAAGAGATTGATCGAATCCTATTGAAATTCTTATTATCGACATCAAGCAATAGGAGAAGTTTTGAATGCAATATCCTACAGTTCCAGCTAACAATATACTTGGGATAGTAGCTTTAAAACAAATGCTCAATCCTATTAAAGACAATGAGAATGTCATCAAAGGAAAAGATATTTTGATAGCTGAATTGAGCCAATCTATAGGAACATAACTGAAATCTCTAAGGAAATTAAAAGCGATGACAGCGATGGAACAAATAACAGCTCGTATCCAAAAGTAGTTTCTTCTAGGGAAATACTGAACTATTAAAGACTCTCCTAGTATTAAAAACAAAGGAAAGTCGATCAGTCCATATACTTGATCGGCCGTCATTGAGATATTCCTCCGTTTTTGTTTAGGTGAGCAAAGAAATCATTTAAGAAGTCTTTCTTTCTATTTCTAGAGATCGATAATGTTTCTCCATTATATAAAATCACATCATTATTTTTATTGAGTCTAAATATCTGAGGTTTATCAGGTAACTTACATTGCATCTAGAAAATCCAAGAGGTCCTAATTCATCTTCTATGGATTTCATGCTTCTTCTCTCTTTAGCTTTTATATTTTTATCTTTTGTATGATAGATTGTGTCATGTCCAAAAGACTCGATATAGATGATTTCATTGACTAATAAGACTTGGATTCCATCTTCTATAGGAAAGCTAATTTTTCTTTGACTATCTTTAACACTTCTTACTACTTTTTTTATTCTCAGCACTAAGTCTTCATAAGACACAGGCTTTATGAAGTAATCCAAAGCGTTGTATTCATAACCCTTTATAGCTAGTGCAGCGATGTTGGTACAGAATATTATGAATACTGAATTGTCTACTTTTCTTATGGATTGAGCTATAGACATTCCGTTCATTCCACCTAATTCTATATCCAAGAAGATAACATTATAAATAGCTTTGAACTTAGCTATAAACTCTTCTCCGGTAGAAAAATGTGTTATATGAATAGGCTCATTTTCTTCCTTAGAGAATCTATTTAATGCTTTTATTAGGTTATCTCTATCGTTTGGATTGTCTTCTACTAATGCTATTTCAATCATTTTTTCCAACTCCTTCTATTTGTTTAAGACTTCTTCTCAGTTCTTTGTGACAAACTTTAATTGTCTCTTTTAGTTTTAAAGGGGTACAGTCTGTCTCTTCTTTGAAGAGATTTGTTAAGTAGAATAGTAGAATTCGATTTATTGTGAGGATATGCTTATCATCTAATCCTGATGACATCATCAGCTTGGATTCGACAAAGGATTTATCTACAAACAAATCAGTGACTTGTTTGTAAATTCTTTTATTGACGTTTATTTTAGTTGCGGTATTCAAAATGATCTCATCAGAGAAATTTTCTGATATCAAAGGCTTTAATATCTTTTTGTTCAATTCAAAAGCTAGCCAATCTACGCTTTTATTTATGAGATCAGTCTTTCCTGAAAAGTATTTATAAAAAGTACCTTTGGATATCTTGATTTCTTGAATGACATCATTGACTTTTATAGATTCGACTTTTTTGCTATCAGTCAAATCCAAGAAAGTCTTTATTATCAACTCACAGTTTCTTTCTTCGATTAAAGAAAGTTCAATTATTTGCTTTGACATATTACATAATATCCATAGAAACAACTTTTTCTTTGTATAATATTAACGATATGTATATATAACTTAGAATGGTTGACTTTTTCAAATATATTTTCAGTCATTTTTTTCATCCTCTCGCCATTATTATAAAAGAGCTTACACCTTTCTAAAATTAGTATGTTATTTGAACGAATTTGCGTAAAGAGTTCAAATGATAAACATTTCGACCAACATTGACAGTTTCTATCTTCCTTCTGTAAAAATAAAATGTAAACGGTTGCAAAATTCCTACATATGGATTTGAGGATAATCAACCGGAAAGGAAAAGACATATAGTCTTTTTGGAAACAAAATGAAGACAAATTTCAAATTACTTGCTTTGCTCGGATTAACAACAATGTTGATTGGATGCAACAGCAACCCAAGCACTAATTCTTCAACTAATCCTTTAATTAATCCAAGTACCCCTTCTAATAACAAGGGCTCATCTGGAAATGGTGGAGACACAAGTGGAACTAGTGATTCTGAACATGATGTAGACTCATTAGAGCCTGGAACAGTCAATCCCGATGGGACTTCCACCGGTGACAAAGATGCAAAGGGAAAGTTTTATTCCGATTATGGAAGTTTTGCTGACGAGCAAAAAGCTGCTAAGGAATTAGCTATCGATATAGCTGCCGAAGGTGATACTTTGCTCAAAAATGCTGACAATGCATTACCTTTAGCTTCTTATGAAAAGAAAGTTACTTTGTTTGGAATGGCATCAGTCAACCTTGTTACTGCTGGTGGTGGATCTGGTGCTGGAAAAACTGGCAATAACGGAATTGCCTACACGGGTCTTGTAGAGTCTTTGGAAGATGCAGGTCTTGAAGTCAACCCTGTCACTGTCAATCTTTATAACACCTATCACACATTAGGAACAATCAATAATGAGCTTCCTGTATCCGACTACACTCCTTCTACTATCGCTTCTTATTATGGATACAGCGATGCTGCAGTCATCACTTTCTCAAGGCAAGGAACTGAGAACAAGGACTTGGCAACTAACCAAGTGAAAGATCATGCAAACCCCGATGATCACGTGTTGCAACTCGATGACAACGAAGTGGCTTTGGTTCACCACGTCAAGGAACACTTCTCCAAGGTCATTGTTGTTATCAACTCTTCTAATATTATGCAAATTCCTGAATTGGCCGAAGAGAAGACCGATTCCAACTTGGGTGTCGATGCAATTCTTTGGGTCGGTGGAGTTGGAAACAATGGTGCTGAAGCTATCGGAAGAATTTTAACAGGTGTTGTCAATCCTTCTGGACATACATCCGATATCTGGACTAAGGATTTCACCAAGGATCCTAGCTTTACAAACTTAGGATGGCAGACCCAAAACAAGAATACTGATGGCTCTAGAATGAACGCCTTCTTCTATGATGAAAGCGGAAAGATGACTAACTACGCCGATCTCGAATACAGAGAAGGTATTTATAACGGATATAAATACTATGAGACAGCTGCTACTGATATGGGTGGACAAACTGGTGAGAAATGGTATCAAGAGCAAGTTCTTTATCCATTTGGATACGGACTTTCCTACACCACCTTCGATTGGGAGTGGCAAGGAATAACTGATGCTGCAATCACCAAAGGCAATCAAACTATTGAAGTTCAAGTCAAAGTTACCAATACTGGTAATGTAGCTGGTAAGGATGTTGTACAGGTCTATTATTCAGCCCCTTACACCAAGGGTGGAATCGAGAAAGCTTCTAATAACCTCATCAACTTTGGAAAGACTAAGTTGCTTCAACCTGGTGAGTCTGACATTGTCACAATCGACTTTGTTGCTCAGGATATGGCTTCTTATGACTGGAATGATGCCAACGGCAATGGTTTTGTCGGATATGAATTGGAAGCTGGAAATTACACAATCTCAGCTAACAGAGATTCACACACTCAAGTTCTTTCATATACTGCCGCAGTTCCTACTGCATTAGAGCTTTCCACCGATTATAAGACTGGAAAAGAAATTACTCCTATCTTCTCTCAAGATGATGATTACAATTCCACATCAGAATCATTGCTCAGCCATTCGATCTCTAGAGCAACTGGATTGAAACAACCTGAGCCTGCTTCAGTTGCTGATCGTACTTTGACAGCTAATCAAATTGCACGTCTTGACGATCAGGATGTCTACAATCATTACGAATTATCGGAAGCTGATCCTTGGTATGTCAATTCTGTACCCTCTTCATGGAATCAAGGCGAGAAGAACAATATCAAGCTTGCCGATCTCTCTGGTGTCGATTATCAAGATTTGAAGATCGATGAAAATGGAGAAGTCGTCGAAGGAACTGATGAAGGTTCACAAAAGTGGTCTAAGTTGATGAATGAATTGACTTGGAAGGAAATGTCAGACATCGTATCTGGTGATGCCACTAGTGGTCCTAACATGACTAAGATTGATGCCATAGGAATGGATGCCAACAGCTATGCTGATGGTCCTGTCCAAATTAAAGGTGGAACATTGTTTACTTCAGCTCCTATTCTTGCTGCGACATTCAATGTTATATTAGGTCAAAAGATGGGACGTATGGTTGGAAACGATGCAATTTGGGTTGGACTTTCTCAATGGGCTGGTCCTGCTATGAATACTCATCGTTCACCATTCTCTGGACGTAACTTCGAATACTATTCACAAGATGGATGGCACGCTGCAAGATTTGCTGCGGCAGCCGTCAAAGGTGCTTCTTCTAAAGGATTGATTTCCTATGTAAAGCACTTCTTCTTGAACGATCAGGAATCATATCGTGCTGATTATGGTGGTGTCTGCACCTTTGTAACTGAGCAAGCTATGCGTGAGCAATACTTGAAGCCATTCGAATGGGCATTGAAGTATGGAAACTCCATGGGTGTTATGTCTTCATTCAACCGTATCGGATTTGCAGTAACTGCCGAATCTTATGCAGTACACCAATACTTGCTCCGTGATGAATGGGATAGCAAGGCTGATGTATGTACAGATGCTTGGGCTAAGGATTATGTTCCTGTAAACCTCATGGCTTATGCAGGATCTGACCAGCTTTTAGGACAATCTTCTACATATTCTAAGAATGCAATGGACCATGGTACATGGAATGAGACCGAAAAGATGGTTTACACCAAAGCTTCAGCTTCCTCCACAACCGATGATAAGAAGAATCCTTCATTCTACTTCGCTGTAAGAAGAAAAGCTCAACGTGCTTTATATGCTAGAGCTAATTCGACAACTGTAAAGAACGGAATCTCTGCAGGTGCTGTATTCTCAGTCGATGCCGAATATAATGTCAACAATTCTGTATCTATCGCTTCTGGTGATATCCAATTCACAATCGATGAGACTGAGAAGGCAAAATTGGCTGAGTTTGGTCTCTCCTTAGTCAATGGTAAGGTCATAAGTGGTAAGGCCACCAAAGAAGGAACTGTCACTGTTTCAGCTAAAGTCAACCAAGATAACTGGATTTCTTCTACCGCTAACATCACTGTCAATGTAAAGAGTGCTATCCATGTCGATGGAAATGCTATGTCTACTGGCAAGTCAGCTGCAACTTATGAAGCTAACAAGCCTATGTCTATGAAGGTTCAAGTACCTGCATTGGCTTACTTCACAGAAGTACCTGGTTCTGCAAGGCAATGGGGTATGCTAATGAATGGATTGATCGTCAATGCATATCAAGATCCTGCCGATGATTCATGGCATCAAAGAAATGAAGATAAGACTGCTTCAGATATCATCACTATCGATGCTGCTACAGCAAAAGATAGCAAGATTTATGACTATAAGTTCACCAACATTCCTGCAGGACTTACTGCTGTCAAGCATGAGAAGTCAGTCATGGGTAAGGCTAACAAGTCCAGCTATGATGTAGTCGATTACTACACCTTGGAAGGAACTTTGGCTAGTGGAACTTACACTGTCGATGTCGATCTCACATACTATACAAATGCTTATATGTCCGGATGGATTTTCGCTGGAACTCCAACTGAGTGCCATTACAACGGAACTATCACTTTCACAGTAGCCTAATCCGCTTTCTATGAATAATAAATTGACCTTGGCGGATGTTTCGTCAAGGTCAATTGTTTATTTATGGATGTTGCCAAGTTTGTCTTCACGAGTACAAGTTTTGGCACTTTTGTCACTAATTGAAAGCCTTTTCTTAAAATTTGATTGAAATCAGGTTCATTGGATGAACCAGGAGGAAAAAATGAAAAAAAATAGTTTAAAGATTTTAGCTTTATTCGCTTGTATGCTCTCATTGGCTAGCTGTGGAGGAAACAATGATTCAGCTAAGCCATCTAATAAGACTAACAATACTGCTTCAGTAGAACCTAAGCCTGATACTGGTGCTAGTAAAGATACTGGAGGAAAAACTGATACTGAAGTCAGTGATAAGAATGTATCTAAGATTGCTGTAAAGACTAATCCTACCAAGATGTCTTATAAGATAGGTGAAACTTTCAATCCTGCAGGTGGTGTTTTGACTGTCACATATAAAAACAAGTCAACTGCTGAGCTCGATATGACTGATTCTAGAATCACTTATACGACATTGAATACTACTGTTACCAACGCAAACGCTTCTATAAAAATTACTTTTGGTGGAAAGAATGCTACTTTGAGAAATATCGTTGTCACCAAACAAACATTCGATATCACATTTGAAACTAATGAAGGAAGTGAAATTTCTAATTTAACAGTCGAAGATGGAAGCAAAGGTGAGAAGCCTGCTGACCCTACAAAGGGTGGATATACATTTGATGGATGGTACATTGATTCTCAATTGACTTTAGCTTATGATTGGAATAGCTCAGTCACTTCTGCTATTACTTTATATGCAAAATGGTTGACTGAAGGTGCTACTACCTACAATGTCACATTTAATTACAATCATTATGGTGCAATTCCTGAGACTAGAATTTTGAAAGTTGAATCTGGAAAGCCTGTTTCTAAGATATCGGTGGATCCTTCTAGAAAAGGATATGACTTCGGCGGCTGGGTGACTTCCACCGGTGCTGATTATGATTTCACCACTAATGTTACCGGTGATTTGACTTTGACAGCTAATTGGAAACGTTCTACAACTGAATATGTTGGAGCACAAACATACAAGTTTGAAGCTGAAGATATTGACTTCACTGGAATCATTGGAGCTGGACTTTCTGGAACCACTACTGAAGCTGGTGCAATTGTTACCAAGCCTGGATTCAACGCTTCCGGAGATAAGTTTGTCTCTTATATGTATAAGAGAGGAAATACTCTCAAGTTTGAAATCATTTCCGATGTTGCAAAGACTGTCACTTTGAAGGCTAGTATGTCTCAAGAGATTGAAAACTATTCTTACAATAAAGACAATTATCAAATCATGGCCAACGAAAAGATTTTGGATTATGGGACCATCACTTTCAGTAATGTTCCTGCAAGAGTTGGTGATACTACTGATCCTGAACCTTTCAAGGAATTTACATTGGGAACTGTTGATCTCAAGGTTGGAAACAATGAATTTACATTTATGACCAATAACTCTGATGATATCAAAGGTACTACAATGGCTGCTCATGCTCCCTTGCTCGATTATATTGCTTTGAGCGGCGATGACTTTGTTGCTGAGTGGGACAATGTCAAAGGTTATCCTGTCAAGAACTACTAAAAAACGGAAGAAATTCTTATGATGATAAAAAAACTATGGAAAAAGAATAGCTTCAAAATCTGGTCTATAACATCCGGTGTTTTGTTAGCTACCGTAATAGCTGTACCTATCGTATTGAATACAGCTTTGGCCGATGTTTTGGACTTTGCTTTGGGTGGAGCTGATCCTATCTTTAAAGAAGGTGAACAGTCAGCTTATGTGAAGTCTTATAACAGTAAAGACGAAAGCAAAGCTAATGCTGACAATGTTAACGTTAAATTGAATGAAGAAGGAATGGTCTTGTTGAAAAACAAGAACAATGCCTTGCCTTTAGCCAAAGGTTCTAAAATTTCTGTCTTTGGAAAGAATTCTGACAACATTGCAATCGGTGGATCTGGCTCAGGTGCTGCTAGTGGAGATTTTATCGGTGTTAACGAATCTTTAAGAAATGCCGGATTTGAAGTCAACCCAACACTTGAGAATTTCTATCACGATAACAAACTCTCAGGAGAAGGACGTTCTTCAGCTTCTGGCGATTTGGATTCAGGAAAACCAGTCACATTGAAAACTGGTGAAACTCCTCAGTCTTCTTATACAAATGAAGTAAAAGATAGTTACAAGAATTATCAAGATGCCGCTGTTATAGTTCTTACTAGAATCGGTGGAGAGGGTATGGATCTTCCTATGACCATGAATGGTGTGGAAGGTGCTAGAAAGAGCGATGACCACTATCTTCAATTAGACAAGAATGAAGAAGATTTGATCGTTGCAGTAACCAATGGCGGATTTAAAAAAGTCATCGTAGTAATCAACTCTGGATCTGCTATGGAATTGGGATTCTTAGAAGAAAATTCTAAATATGTCACTCAAAAAGGATATACGATTGATCCATCTAAGATTGATGCTGCTATTTCTATTGGATACCCAGGAAATTCTGGATGCAAAGCTTTAGGTGAAATCATTGCAGGAGATGTAAATCCTAGTGGAAAGACTGTCGATACTTATGCTACTGATTTCAAGAAAATGCCTTCTTGGAAAAACTTTTCTGTAAATAACGATTTTGATACTGAAGGTGGACTTGGTGACCAATATATGATTGGTGATCAAGCTAAGCTCTACTATTTTGCTGATTATGAAGAAGGTGAGTATGTAGGATATCGTTATTATGAGACACGTGCTTTTACTGATGGTAACGAGTGGTACGATGACAATGTAGTATATCCTTTCGGATATGGGTTGAGTTATACGACATTTTCATGGAGTGTCGTTACAACAGTTCCTTCTGCACTTGATCCAACTAATGAATTTACTGTTGAAGTTGAGGTAAAAAATGAAGGAAGTGTCGCAGGTAAAGACGTAGTAGAAGTTTATGCTAAAGCTCCTTATAAAACTGGTGAAATCGAAAAGCCTTATGAGATATTGATTGGATATGCCAAGACTGGCTTATTAGAGCCTGGTGCTAGTGAAAAAGTATCGATCGATATCAATCCTTACTACATGGCTTCATATGACTATAATGATGCCAACAATAATGGATTTAAAGGTTATGAATTGGATGCTGGAACTTATTCATTGAGTTTCAACAAGAATTCACATGAAAGCATAAGATCATTTGATATGGAATTGGCTGATAATTATCAATATGCTGAAGATCCTGTGACTGGAACTGAAGTCAAGAATCTTTATACTGATAATGAAGATGCATCATTTAATAGTGATTATCAATTGAAGACTATTCTTTCTAGAAAAGACTGGGAAGGAACATTCCCATCTCCCAGAACTCAAGAAGAAAGAACTGTCAGTCAAGACTTTATAGACAAATTGGATGATAAATCTACTAATAATCCTAACGATTACGATAATGATCCTCAATTTGATTATCCTACAGTAGATGATACAAAGTTATATACAATTTATGATTTATTGTATAAGGATAATCTTGATGCCGATGGTAATTATGTAGTCGATGAAGAAGGAAATAAAGTTCGTGGGGAATGGGTTGGAGAAGTCTCATTTGATGATGAGAGATGGGACAGATTGTTGGATCAAATGAACTTGGCAGAAGTTGCCAACATGTATAATACAGCTGCTTATAAGATTGCAGGTGTTGATAGTGTTGGTCTTCCTGTTGTGACTTGTGCTGATGGTCCTGTCGGTTGGACTAGCTTCATCAATCCTGGTTTGTTTGAGAAGACTGCATCATATTCTTGTGGTGTAACTGTTGCATCCACTTGGAATGATGAACTCATTTCTGAATTTGGTGCTGCTGTCGGTGAAGAGGGGTTGATTGGAAACGGATCTACTCCTTACACTGGATGGTACGCTCCTGCTATGAATATTCATAGGTCTCCATTCGGAGGAAGAAACTTCGAATACTTCTCAGAAGATCCTCTTCTTTCTGGAAAGGTTGGAGCTGCTGAAGTGAGAGGTTGCAGAAGTAAAGGATTAGTAACATTTGTCAAACACTTCGCTGCTAATGAACAAGAGACGCATCGTTCTATTTCCGGTGATTGTTCTTGGATTACTGAGCAAGCTTTGAGAGAAATCTATTTGAGACCTTTCGAAATCACAGTCAAGGAAGGAAAGACATTGGGAATGATGTCATCTTTCAACAGAATCGGAACTCGTTGGACTGGTGGTGATTATCGTTTGTTGACTACTATCCTTAGAGATGAGTGGGGATTCAATGGAGCTGTCATCTGTGACTTCAACACAATTCCTACTTATATGGATGCAAGACAAGAAGCATATGCAGGTGGTGATTTGAATTTGGCTACTATGGCTTCATCAGCTTGGAATTATGATGAATCCAGCATAGGCGATCAATTGGTCTTGAGAAGAGTCTTGAAGGATGTCTGCTACAGCATTGTCAATGCAAACTCCATGCAAGGTACTGTAATTGGTCAAACTGCTCCTAAGTGGTTTTGGATCAACTATGCATATATCTTTGGAATGCTAGGTGTCATCTTAGTTTGGGGTGGAATTGTAATCACCTTAGATATTAAAAAGATAAAAGCTGAAGAAAAAGCTGAATCAGACAATAAATAATAATTAGTCTTATGCTATAAAGTCATCCGTTTTTATGCGGGTGACTTTTTCTATATATCAATTTTTTTGAATTGGATTTGATTTTCATCACTTTATAGATATCGCTTTTTGAATTTGGTTATTCTTTTTTTAGAAATTTAGTCTTAAACTAAATATATATTTATATTTAGGTGATTTACTGAAAATGAACATATTTAAGGTTTTTAAAAGAAATAAAGATATTGTCAAATTAGCAGTTCCTGTATTTTTGGAACTGATATTGAGTGTAGCCATGGGCTATATAAATCAATTTATGCTAGCTGGAATTCCAATAGCTTCTAATGCTGTAAGTCAAGCAAATCAAATATCCAATATCTTTATCGTTTCTTTCTCTGTCTTTTCGACTTCTTCCTTAATATTAATAACTCAATTGAAAGGAAGTGGAAACAATGAATTATTGAATAAAGTATATTCATTGTCTTTTTGGGTTAACTTTATTTTAGGAGTAGTTGTCAGTTCATTGGTGATTGGATTAGCTGATCCTTTGTTTAGGATGATGCAAGTGAAAGATAATGTTTTCCCTTATGCAGTCATGTATCAATATGTGAGTGGTGCATCGATAATATTTTTGGCTTTGAATCAAGTACTGTCTTCTTTCTTAAGAGCTAACAAGAAAATGACACAACCTATGCTGATAGCTGTGATTACAAATGTTGTTGATGCTATAGGTGTTGCAATAACATTATGGGCTTTTCCTGATGGAACTTTAGATCCCATTCAAAAAATGATAGGGGTAGGATTATCTACTTTGATATCTAGAGGTGTCGGATTTATTCTTTCTTTAGTATTCTATGTCAAGTATGTATCTATTTCTTTGTCATTCAAAGGAATAAGACCTTTTCCAAAACAATTGTTCAAAAGACTTTTGACTATTGGGTTACCTACAGCAGGAGAGACTTTGTCTTATAACTTTTCTCAATTAGTCTTGATGATAATAGTTAATTTGTCTGTCACAGTTTTAATGCAAAATCTAAGAAACTATATCATGACTTTCACTTCCATCATCTATTTGTTTGCTAATGGAACTGCTACTGCTATGCAAGTTGTCGAAGGAACATTAGTAGGTGAAGGCAAGAAAGATGAGGCGGAGAGACTAGTCAAAGATATAGGTGTTATGGCTAGAACTGTGTCATTCATAATGTCTTTACTAATAACTGCTATAGCCTATTTTGTCTTTAAGTATTTGATGGGAGAAGCCATAGCTGATCCTAATATCAATACAGAAAAATTTACACAAGACTATATAGGATGGGTCGCTGTTTATTGCATGTTGATAGATATAGTATTGGATCAAGGAAGAGCTACTAACCTAGTCTATGTCAAAGGATTAGAAACAGCAGGTGATATATCATTTCCTGTTTTGACTTCAATCTTTACAAGTTGGGCTTTGACTGTTGGAGTATCAGCTTTATTATGCATTGTCTTTAAATTAGGAATATACGGAGCTTTTATCGGTGCTTGTTTGGATGAATGTGTTAGAGGAATAATATTTGAAATTAGATGGAAGTTAGGCAAGTGGAAGAATAAGATTTTAGTCAAAAATATCTAAAATCAATCATTTGATTTACTAATAGAGTATCTAGTAAAAACGAAAACGTAGGTCGCTTTTTGAAAGTGCTTTTATTACTTTTTCTTAAGAAATTCTTTATACTTTAAGCGTTGTGTTTTTTGTGTGAGTTTGAGATTAGCGACGCTATTCTTAAATTCAAAAATGCTTATTATTAAAATGTTAGAAAAGGATTCTTTTTAGAACAATTTTTTGCGTTTGATAATATGCATTTGTCGAGACTATAACCACTTTTAATTTACCTAAAGGAAAAATCAAAGAAAATGAAAAAGAATCGTAAATTTCTCAGCTTATTTCTATCCGTTTTATCTTGTGCAACTTTAGTATCTTGTGGAGAAGGCAATAAAACTAGTACTCCATCTAATACTGGTAATGTTACTACACCTTCCACTCCCTCAGCTCCTTCCAGCAAGCCTAGCACAGATGAAAATAATTCATCTAAAGATGAAGATGAGAAAAAGCTTTATACAATAGCTGAATTGATAGCTATGATGCCTAGTGATGGTAGTGTCACAACTGAAAGATACTATGTAAAAGCTGAAATTAAATCTATCGATAATGCTGATTATGGTGCTATGACTATCGAAGATTCAACAGGAACATTGTCCGTTTATGGTACATATGGTTCTGATGGTGTAAAGAGATATAGTGAATTAGATGAGAAACCTGTAAAAGGTGATACAGTCTTACTTTATGGAACAATTCAAAACTACAAAAACAAAACTCCTGAAATAAAGAGCGGATGGATTATTGAATTTAAAAAAGGAACTCCTACTTGGAGTGAAGATGACTACACAGAAATGACTATAGGTGAAGCTAGAGAAGCTAGTGTAGATTCTTTGGTTAAGGTTACTGGTGTAGTCTCTAGAATCACATTTGCCGATGGAATGAAGCCTAATGGATTCATAATCGTCGGTGATAATAGCTCCATATATGTCTATGATAACCAGATTGCTATAACAGTTGCCATAGGGAACAAGATTACTCTTTTAGCTAAGAAGACAATGTTTATTGCTTCTAAAGAAGCTAGTTCTGCCAAAAAGTTTGGATATAAAGGAGCCTGTCAATTGATCGATGGACATCTATTATCCAATGATGAAGCGACTAATGATTTGGATTTGTCATTCGCTCAAGAAAAGACAGTCAAAGAAGTTATTGAAACTTCTCCTTCTGACAACATTACTTCCTTGATTTATCATAGCAATGGACTCATCAAGAGAGTTCAAAAAGAAGGACAGAACTTTGTTAATTATTACATCGATGATTTAGATGGTAAGACAGGAAGCTATGTTTATACTGCATGTGATGGTAAAGATTTTGCTTGGATGGATCAATATGATGGAAAGATATGTTCTGTCTATTACACAGCCTTAAATGCAAAATCAACTTCTACTGGAGTTTTATTTAGATTCCTCCCTATCAAGATTGAAGATAACAATAATTATCAATTCGATAAAGCAGAAGCTCCTAAGTTCGCTGTCGAATATTATGGATTAGAGCAATTTGATACAGCCTATAGTGCAGACCCTAGTAAAGAAATGCTCACTTCAGTAACATCTGATTTATTGAAATTTGGAACAGCTACTTTGTCTTATTCTTCTAACAATACTGATTTAGCTTATTTTGAAACTGGCGAGGATGGTAAGGTTATATTCCATATTAATAGTGGAACTGAAGGAACAGCAACCATTACTGTCACTGGTCATTTAGATGGTCAAAAAGACTTCTCTAAGACTATGGATATAAAGATTGTTAAGCCAGTTGATGTGAGTTCGGCAGTTAAAGTTAAAGCTGCAATTGATGCTAGTAAAGGTACTGAATTATTAGTCAAAGGTGTCATAGGACCTTCTTTAGTAAACAAGAACGGATTCTACTTGATAGATGAGACCGGAAGCTTAGCAGTAGTTATGAATTCAAAGGATGAATTCAAAGGACTTCAAATAGGTCAAACAGTTTATATCAAAGGAAAGAGAGATTTGTTTGCTAGCGCCCGTAATGGTAATCCTACTTCCTTTGAGCGTTGCATGACTGGTTGTCAAATAGTTAAAAATGAGTTTGGAAATGTGGATTATTCAACAGCCTCGTTTATTAAAGGCAAGACCTTAGCTGATTTGAAAGATTTATCTGTTGCTGATGATTATCATACTGCCGAGGTATATGTTATTACTGCCGGTTTGAAAGTTGTTGCAACCAAATTTTCTTCAAATGCCTTTTTAAAGGATGGTGATGATGAAATGCAACTTTATTGCAGTAATGCTGCAGGCCAGTATCAATGGATAAATCCTTATGTTGATGATACTAAGACCTACACTATGGAAGTTGCTGTCTGTAATTGGAATAACGGATCTAAATTTAAAGCTTGTCTCTTATCAATCACTGATTCTAATGGAAATAAGGTGATGAATACCTTAAACTTCAATAGTTAATTATAAGTTGTATATTTAAAGAAAATAAGAGCTCAGCCGTAATTTCGGCTGAGTTTTTATTTTTGTCTCTATAAATTTTTAATAATCTTAATCGGCTTGCTCTTCAACGCTTTGATACAAGTAATCAATGATGTTATAAGTCCTATTCCGATTATCACTGCTAGTAATAATCCGATATTGAATATATTGAAAGTGAAATAGTTGAGCATAATCCAATTATTCAAAATTGGGAATATTATTCCTAATGCGATTAAATCAAATAAAAATATAATCGAGGAAATCAATAAGGAATCAGTTATAGTCAGTTGGATAATTCCTAATTTTGTACATCCCATAGACCTTAATATTCCAGCTCTGATTCCATTCTTTTTAGTGTTGGCGAAGCACAAATTTATAATCATTAGAATAGCTATAGTTAATAAAGCACATATGATTATAGTAATTACATTTCCTGTGGTTCCATCTCTGAAATTAGTCAAAGTATCGTATGAATAATAGTTGTTAATTATAACGGCATAGTAATTAAGGCCATTTTCATCTTTGACATTTAATGATTGGATAAATCTTAAATCCTTATTGATGTCACCTGATAAACGATAGATATATGTATAAGAGGGGTTAGGCTCTTTGTAAACTTCTTCTTGATATCCAGCTTTTAGATAAGGATAGCAACAAATTGAGCTTCCTTTTAATAACTCTTTGCAGTCCTTATTGAGATTAGTGCTTGTATTTAATAAGATAGATGGCAAGTCATCAATTTTAAATACACCAGTAATCTTATATCCACATAGGGTCTTGCCTATTAATTCATCATAATTCTTTGATCCCTCAAATGTATTTTTTCCGTCTCCATGATCAAATGTATATATATGCGCATATTTGATTAAGCCGTAAGCTAATGTATCGGGCAAGGCAATTTCATTATAATTCTGAGGAAGTCTACTATTCTCAGTAGCTTTTTCAAATCCTATATAAGAAAGATCGATATCAGGATCTAATTCTATTGCTGTTTGACTTTGTGAAGATGAGTCTTTAAGTACATATTTAGTTAAACTGTCCAACATAGATGAATTCGTCCCAAATGCTTGTAAATAACCACCTTTCATGCTTGTCATTTGGAATACATTTTTAGTATTTGAATTTAATTTTTCTTTCTGCTCTGTATTAGGAGTTATAGAAGTATCTACGAAATCACCATCTGGAGAATACCCTTTAAATCTTGTTTCTAAAAAAGCCATTCTTGATGTTGTTTGATATTGCTTATCTAAAAAGATTTTGTTTTGATCGGCATTAATTATGGATAAGAACAATGTCATTGCAACGGTTGAAATAATTGTTATGAATAAAGATGTGAATAATCTAATCTTTGATTTGGCAATAGATTGTAGACTCAACTTAAAACTATTTTTTATTGATAATAACCCATGTTTTTTATCTTTAGTCTCTTTATTGCTTTTATCTTTAGAGATAGTTGAATCGGTGTTATTTAAGCCTTCATTATTTGTTATTTTGTAAATATTACCTGCTTCTAATTCGATTGTAGAAATAGCGTATTTGGAAAAGAAATCTAAATCATGAGTTGAAACGATTATCAATTTCTCTTTTGATAATTCACCGAGCAATTTAGCTAAATCTGTTGCGTTAGATTTATCTAATGAAGAGGTTGGCTCATCCAAACATAATATATCTGGATCTTTAATTAGTGTTCTAGCTATTGCTATTCTTTGCTTTTGACCTCCAGATAATTCGTTTGGATGTCTAGATAACAATTTATCCAATGATTCTGATTTATCGGGAAGATTTACTTTTTTTAATATCTCCTCAACTACTGATTTATCATAATGTGATTTAGCTAAATCAAAAGCTAAAGATAGATTATCTTTAATAGATAATTCGTTGATGAGATTTAAATCCTGAAAAACTATTCCGACATTTTTATTTCTATAATTGTCATAATTTGATTTATTTATTTTAGTTTCTTTAAATAATAAATCACCAGATGTTTGTGAATCTAGCCCGGATAATATATTGAGTAGAGTTGTTTTACCGGACCCACTTCTTCCGGTAATCAAATATAGACCTGTTTCATTGAAAGAGTAAGAAAAGGAATTTAAAGCTATAGAATCACTTTTTTTATATTGCTTTGTTAAATTTTTCACTTCTAACATAATACAAGGCTCCTTTTTGTAATTATTTTAAATTATAATACTAAAATCTTCAGCGACAATATTTGATCCTTCTTGTGGTTCTAACATTCTTCCAACCGGATAGTCATGCGAATCGGTTGGCATAGGTGTACTTGCACTTTTTAATAAGTTTTTGTTGCTAATAATTGGCAAAAGAAGTTATAAGGAAAAAGAATGATACAGACTGATTCATCATTTCAGTATAGAATGACAACACCAAGAATGTGAGTCTGTCCTGCTTGTCAAAAATATCCGATGTCGTTTGCTTTTAGTCCAAAAGGAATCGAAAACAGGTGGAGGCCACCTCCACCTGTTCATTTACGAAGAGTCAGCTTATGCGGACATTGAAAATACTCGAACGACTCTTACTTTACAAGTTCCATATTTTTTTGCAGTGACATGGATACCGATGAGTTTAAATTTATTTTTCTCGATCACGAGGGTACCGCTAGAAGATAACGCAATTACGGCGTTGACAACGACATCTCTGACAACCATTGAGAAATTCGTGGTATCAGAAATTGTGATTCTGTAGGTCACATCATCGCTGGCTGTAGCATCAAGCCTGATAGTGAATAGTCTTGTTTCGTCTGCGATGAATTTGCATTCTTTTTCTGCAGCATAATTATCTAACTTCAAAGAATATCCAGAAGAATGGTTACACTCATAGCATGTGCCGTTACGACTATAGTTGGCATCGTGTTTATGGACACCAGTCACTTCGACTTTTGCAATCGTTTTTCCGCTTTCTATGAGCGCAAAGGTACGACCGACGAAAGCAGGAGTAGAAGTCGGTAAATAGAACTTGACGTTTTCAACTGTTTCTCCGCCAGTAACCATATCTGTTCCGCTAGGGTAGAACATTCTTGCTGTTTTTTCCGAATTGGTATCTTCAAATCTGATATTGGGGAAATATGTTTCATTTTTGCTATCTATCAAAGGTGTGCGTCTTCCGCCTTCATCTTTTGTGAAAACGTAGAGTTTTCCATACAGGAGATCATACTCTTTCAGAGTATCTTTCTTACTGATTGTATAACCTCTTCTGACTTCTTCTTTTTTAACACCAGTAACTAATAATGAAACCTCTTCTCCTACTGTTGCTTTTTCTACTTTTACTCTTTCTTTCTCAATACCAGTAACTGTGATAGACTTACCATTTTCATGGATATAAAGTGAATCGCCTTTATTGAGTGTGCCACGAGCGATTTTTGTTGTAATCATGATATCTTCTCTTCCTGAGAAAGTGAAGATATCACGGATACCGCAATAAAAGTCAGCAGTGTCATAGTTTTTCAATGTGACGTTTTCAATATCCTGAGCATTGAGAGCGTAGTTATCATCATCGATTGATAATGCAGAAGTTGGAATCTCGTTGATACCGGCTAAATCATATGATTTATCGGCAACGATATGAACTTTTCTTGTTGTGTCATCATCAAACTTGACCTCTTGTTCTATGAGTTGAATCTTATCATCGACAAGATTCTCGCCTAATGTCTTTTCAAAGTAGGTGACATCCAATTTGACCTCGTATTGAGCAATCTTCATTTCACCTGTCTTTTCCCCGGCCTCATATTCTGTTGTTTCAGGTAAGGTGATTTTTTGTATTCATAAACGCCAACAGTACTCGGTGCGACGGCCTTATAGGCTTCTGCTCCTTTTTTCCTGTATTCGACTTTCAATCCGGCTTTATCTTCGCTTACGATGTAATCATTCAATTCATAAGGTCTTGTATTATAAATAAATTCAGATTTGGTGACCGTGATTGTTCTCGGCTTTAGAGTAAGAGCGGTATCAGGCACTGTTTTGACTTCGTGGAAGTTACATATTTCACATGTTCTTTCGTCGATTCTATCTTGCTGATAAGCGGCAGGTGTCTTGACTGCCCAGGTTCCCTGATGCTCTGCAAAATCCTTCTTCATCGAATCATGGCCTGTACAAGTTGTTTCATGCCAATGACCGGAGATATCACTCTTCCATTCTGTTCCCCATTCATGGAAACCAGTACCCTCAATTGTTCTTTCTGTCTCGTATTGGCAGACAGAGCAAACACCTTTCTCGACTTTGTCTTTATGAATGTCGGCTTTTGTCTTTTCCGTCCAGACAAAGGTGTGGTTCGCAAGATTTATCTTCTTGTTGCAAGAGGAATCAGTACAAGTATTCCAATGCTTTGTTTCATCTTTGTCCCATGCCGTTGAGAAGGTGTGATTGTGTACAGGCTGTTCTGTCTTCTGTGTTGTTCCAGGTGTGGTGCTTTCTTTCTTTCCACATCCGGTCAACGGGCCTGCTGTCAATAAAGCAAAGACAGCAATTAAAGCGGATATTTTTTCTTTTTCATATTTCTTTATACTATTTATTTCTGTTTTCCCAATAGTACATTTACCTCCTTGATATTCTGGGAAAATCATGTTTGAAGTCTTATCGTCTTTAGATTTCTCCGACAAGAGTTAGAATGTGATCGATTTTCAAAAAGCCATTTTCTCCGGAGAAAACCATTGTCTTTTTATCTTTGCTGATAGTTCCTGCAAATGATTTGAAGAAACCATGTTTCGTTGCAGTAATTCCTTTTTTCATATCTTCTTCAGTATCATAGAACAAGATAGATTGATTGGAAATTTTATAATGGATATCTTTTTCGTAATATTCGGAACCTCCTTCATAACTGAGGCCGAAACACGTTTTTGCAATATCTTTCGTTTCGTCGAAGACAAATTTGATAGTCGCTGCCTTATTCATGGCAACCAACTCTTCTTCGGTTAATTCTTCCCCCTTTAGGAACTCTTCTTTTTCTTCATCTGTGCATGAAAATGTAACGATTGAATCTGTATGATTGAATGTTTTTCCCTTAATGCTTTCCAATCCCCATTTTGCATAGAGGGTAAAGACTCTGGCTGGCATATAAGAAAAAGTAAAAGGTGTATCATTCAAAGTGGCACCGAAATCATTGCTTTCATACCAGCCGACAAACTCATACCCCGCCTTTGTCGGATTGTCAGGGGCATTGATTGCAGAAACGGCTTCTGCAGTAATATTGTTAACTTCACTGCCTCCTTTACTATCGAAAGTGATAGTGTATTTTGTCTGCTCATTCAGTTTTTCGATGACATCCGTCATTTCTCTTAAACAAGTAATGCAGACGTACTTCATCAGACCGTTTTCTGTACTTGTCGGTTCCTTAATCACCGATCCGTTGTTCTGGACATGTTTTTCTTTTTCGGTGGTATCTGTATGACCATCCGTCTGACATACATGCCAATGATAGTTTTCATCGCTTTCCCATTTTGCGGAGAAATTATGTTCCTTTTCTCCACAGGAAGTGAATAAGGAGGTTGCCATGAGAGATAACAGCAGTGTCGTCATAAGCTTTTTGCGTTTCATATGTATTCTCCTTTTTTGCGTATGTCGCATTAAGACCATTTTAACAATAAGAAAAACACGGCAAAAGTGCCATTTGGCACCCTTGACCGTGTTTTTTTGACAAAAATATCTATAAAATCAATATTTTAGGAGATTTTTAGTGCTGAAATCAGAGAATTTCATCATCTTTGTTCAGGATGACAATGTCGGATTCTCTGGCTTTGACAGCGAGTTGTGTGCGGGAACGGAAGCCGGTCTTCTGAAGCATATCGGCGATATGGTTTTTGATGACGCCGGGTGAAACATTCAATCTTTCTGATATTTCGATATTTGAAAAACCTCCTGTCACATAGCGCAGGACTTCCAACTCTTTTTTCGTAAATTTGGAACTGTCTGTCAATCCAATCTTTACAATGTGTGAAGCGGTAGGGTAAATGATCTCGCCGCTCATGACTTTTTCCATCAGTTCGATGATGGGCTGTTCGTTTGTCTCTTTATACCAGAAACCTTCGATGCCGATCTTTTTTGCTCTTTCGATGTAGGAGCATTCAGGCATCGAGGTGACGATGATGATCTTGATCTTTGGAAATTTCTTTTTGATCTTCTCGGCTTCATCAAGCCCGTTCTCTCCGCCTTCTGTGATGACATCCATCAGGATGAGATTGATCGGTCTTGATAGGCAGTAGACTTCTGTGAAAGCGGCGGAAGCGATGCTTCCTGCCAAAGTGAAATGGGAAGAAGTTTCAATGAAGTGTTCGAATAACTGTCTTGGCATGGCCTGGTCTTCAACGACAAGCACTTTGTATTTCTCATCTGTCATGGGTGGGATCTCCTTTCTCTATGGTGATATTCATTTCAAAACGTGGCGAACTATTGATCTTCATACTTCCGCCCTCTCTTTCGATGAGAGAACGAAGTGAGGATAATCCGCCCGCTTCTTTGATTTCTTCTTTAGGCTGTTCTCCATTGTTGGTGATCTGAATATCTAAGAATCTTTGCCGTTCTTTGAAAGAAACATAGACTTGATTTCCTTTAGCGTGTTTGATGGTGTTTGTCATGCATTCGATGACTGCTTTTATCGTGAGCTTTTTTGCTTTTCTGCTCTCTGGTCTATTTCCGCTGAAATGGATTTGTATACCGATAGCCTGAGCTGCTTTGAACAGCTCGTCATAGCTGTCATTGCTTTCATTTTCTTTCATACTTTCAAAGGCGATGATCGTATTCTTCCAAGCAGTCAGCAGCTTTTCTTTTTCTTCTTTCGTTATATTTTTGTTGAAGGACTGACGCGAAAGAATCAATAGATTGCCTAATTTGTCATGGATGTTCATCTTAGCAATCAAGGTCTCTTTCTCGATGGTCATTTCCTCGATGGTTTCTCCGTATTGTTTCATTCTTTTATTGAAAGTAGAGAGCTCTTTGTTTTTTTCGCTCAGTTCCATGGAGAGCTGATGATTTCTTGTGATATCACTTGCAATTATCTCATAAAGGCATTTATCGGATAGCTGATGTTCGATTTGTTTGAAAGAGTAGACCTGATTATCAAGAGAAATTATATATTCTTCGTCCTTCTGATTTGTATCGCTCATTCCTCTTATATTTTTATCGGCGAGAATGCTGATGAACTTCTTTCCGTTCAACAGGCACTCTCCCGTGATTTTGATGGATAGGTCATTCATCTTGCGGTTGACCAGTCTTGTGACGCCGCTTTCTTCATAAAAGCAGATTCCGGAAGGAAGATCATCAAAGGCTTCTTTGATGCTCATCTTTGATAATGTATTCTTTCTGCTCTGAATGAGGAGGATAATGATGAACAAATTCAAAAGGGTAAATAAAGACCATAATGTGAAGTCGACTGAAATGGGAATTGAAGCGGCAAAAGAGGATAAGCATCCTAGTTTTGAAATGTCTTTCTCATCCAAACAGGTAAGACATCCGATAAGGAGAATGCTATAGAAGAAGACGATGACGCTTTCTGTCAAGATGAAAAGGATTTTTTGTTTATGTCGATGGCTTAAAAAGATGTTGCATAGAGAAAAGATAATGAGAGAAAAGTAGAGGATAGGAAGAAGCATTTGGATAGCATAGGGTGAAGAAATGTAATTCATTTTGTTTCTCCTCCCTTAATCGGAAAAGTGAGAACGGTATAGAAAAGATCATCTTCTTTAAAAGAAGTCAGCGTCAGGCGATATTGTTTCATCTTTTCTTTTTCAAATCCATATGGCAATACAAGAGAAACATCAGAGATGATGCGAAGGGATAGTTCATTTTCAAAAGAGTCAATTCGCAATATCAATTCATGAAGTGAATCAAAAGTTGTTTTGAGATAGTATTCAAAGAATTCATAAAGGAGAATGCATAGATCTCCGTTATATTCTCCTTTTCCATTATTGATAAGGGAAGCCAAGATACCACATTCGTTAAGATAGACGAGGGATTCATTGATGGATAAGACAATCTCCTGAATGTTGATGAGCTCATGTTGATTATGAAGGATTTCCAAATTGCTTCTTCTCTTGATATAAGTGAGATAGACGCATGCTTTCTTCATATTCTTCAAGCAGTTATCGGATTCTTTATCTGTTTTTTCAAGCAGCTCTTTTAACTGATTCAGGTCTTCTTTGACAATAGCGAAGATATTGTCATAAAGCTGGTTCTTCTTCTCTATCTTTGCTTTCTGCTCTTTGAGTTCGTTTTCATAGGCGATGAGTTCTTTTTCTTCTGACAGCAATTCATTCTTGCTTGATAATTCATGGACCATTTCAATAATAGAAGAAAGGTCTTCGATATAAAAGATATGACCGCCTGATATGTTCTGATTCGATAAACGGATATTCTTACTGAGGAGAATGGAGCCTTTTGTCATGCTCTCTTCATATTGTGCTTTTGTGATATCTATGTCATCAAGGTGATTGGTGACAGGATTCAGTTTTTTGTCCGTGATGACAAAAGGCATCGAAGATATCTTCGAATAAGTGAGATAGTTATCATTGGAAGGAATCAAACCGATTCGGATGCATGTCTCAATCAGAAGAATAAAAGAAAAAGACAATAATTCCGGTATCTTATAGGACTGTGTAGCAAAGATGAAACATAGTGTGCAGGCTATTGTAGTGATTAGAAAGACAAGGAGCGGAATCCAGATTTTTCTTTTGCAGACGGAAATACTGCACTTTAGAATCAAAGTGACAAGTGAAAGAAAAGTCATGATGATGATCCATGCAATCGCTAGATAAAAGATGATTCGATGTGTATATTCCACAACGGAATTTTCCTCTGTCGCTTTGAAAGCAAAGGCCAGCTGATGAAAATCGTTTGTCAGGATAAGAATGATAAGAACAAAGGCCGGAATCAAGATGAGATAGATCAGTTTGGACAAGTTTTCTTTTTTCTTTCTTGTCAGTTCCATCATAGCGATAAGAGAGATAGGAGGAACAAGACACTGAGGGATATAATACATGTACCATAAATACCTGGAGATTGTATCTTTTCTTGAAAAGACGTTATATTTGATGAAACGAATAAAAAGCCAGAAGAAAAGCAGGACGGCGATGATGACTAGTTTTCTTCTGATTCCTTTTTGTATGATCCTTTGTCGGATTGATTTTCCCCAGATGAAGATCAGGATGAGAAAGATGGTATTGGCCAGATAGGAAAAGGTCCGTGCATAAAAAGGGGGAAGACTGATATCGTAGTATTGGAGAAATCCCGCAAGCACAATGAAAAACATGAAAACAGCAGTTTCGATTGTTTTTCGGCTTGCTTTTGTTGGCATACCTTTCTCCCTTGAACTGAGTTTATTCTATAACACATGGTCCATTCTTTTCAATTATGGTTTGTTTTATTATTAAACAATATCTTATCGATATCTTACCAAAGTGTCGGTAACAACACCGCTATATTGATAGACTCCGTTGCAGCAATGCAAAATATACCCAGCCATTTTAGAAAGATGTATAGCTTGGTAAAAACACAGGGTATTTCAAAATCCGATTTTTATGATTTCCAATTAACATTTTGCAAATCATTTCACAATCCACCTTTTTGACTTGGTTCTCCCCTGAATTTCGATGATTCCGTGCTCTTTTAAAATTTTGATATATCTGGCTACAGTTCGCTCGCCAGCACCAGTGCTCAAGGCTATTTCCTTCATCGAAATTGTTGGATTCTTTTCTAAGCAGCCGATTATAGCGGATTCAATGCTGCTAAGTTTGTATCCATTTATGCCATTTATGCCATCATTTATGCCATCATTTATGCCAAAAGCGTTGCATAAATCATTATTTGTGGATTCAAGAATTCCCAACAGCGCAGCAAAAACCATTGTCCCCAACTTTATTCTCAACCAAATATTATTGGAAGTTGGGAATAAAACAGATCGCTTGCACAGGTATTTTTTAAATCAGAGGCTGCTGCCTAATAAAAAAATCCATTGATGCGTTTGTTCTCTAGAACCATTAAGGAAATCCTGCGGATTGCAAGACATTTTAGCAGCATTTTATATCCCAATGGCCGATTTTCGCTTCCGGCAGAGAAAATCGATTCAATCGTATCTCCAAAGATCTTTGGATGTTTTCAAGGATAACCTGAAATATTCCTCCAAACTAGCTTGACTGAATTTTTGAGTGGTCGATATCTCGTTTTGGTCCTTTTAACCGCTTTTCGGCAGGAAAAAAGAGAGGTTCATCGCCTCTCCGTTATTTAAAATGTGCCAATTTTCAGGCACTTTTCCTCGTCAGTGCAACTATAGTCTCAACATGCATCGTCCCCACTTGAAATACATGTTTACGGAACCGAGGTGGACTACGGAATAGACATGTCTACTGACGTGTGATTTTTCATATGTCTACTGGATGGTGAATACGAGGTAAGTCGTATCGGATACGCAATCAAATACATTCGATTTGCTCGTTTTGAGCTGATTATCTGAACCTGTATTTGCCTTTGCCTTTGCCTTTCACCTGCTCCACCACATTTAGATTTTGGAGGTAGCTGATGTAATTAGTGCTAGCCGACTTCGAGGCGTTGAGGTAAGACACAATGTCCGCCCGGCTGAACTCTTCGTTGAAGAAACGATCAAAGATGGCGGTCAGCGTTTTCCTGATGGAATTGGAATACGTTGATCTGTTGATGATGCCTATCGCGTCCACGCTATTAATCTTTATCCTCTCGCCACCAAAGTCCAAATTTTGGTCTTTCGAGGTAGTTTTTTGGCCTTCAAAGTCCAAATTTTGGTCTTTCGAGGTAGTTTTTTGGCCTTCAAAGTCCAAATTTTGGTCTTTCGTAGCCAAATCCATTGCCCTATAGGAATATTGAAGGTACTTCGTGCTTATCGGTATCATGACGGATGTGATGTCGATGTTCTCGTCGTATTCCTGATAATGGATGCCATCGCTTCCGTTCTCAACCATGGCGCGTTTCGCTTTGCCGACCCCAGAGCCGAAAGACTCGATAAGATCGAGAGATCTGAACATCTCACGGATAGAGGGATTCTCATACATCCTGTTTGGGAAGGAATCTTTCGTGTTTAGGTCTTGTATTGTTATTGGTGGAATCGGCTTGTTGTAGTTGGTTATCACAATGGAGTCATCATAGACATATACTTGGACGCTTCTAGGATTTTCGTAGTTCTTATGCACGATGGCATTAGTCAAAAGCTCTTCGACCGCGGAATACGGGTAATTGTATATGGTCTCGCTTTTGAGGTCGTCTTTCACGCGGAGAGTCAGGGATTTCAAATAGGCATTATTGATCTCGTCCATGGCGTTCCTGAGTTGCTTCCAAATAGGCCCTCTGAACTCCTTGGATGACATCACCGATTCGCCCGAGGCGCTTTTGTGAATCAGCTCGACGTAGGAATAAGGGATGAATTTCTCCGGACTTCTGGAGAACATGAGCAAAGCGAAATTCTTCACCATGCCCGTTTCAACATCAACAAGCCCCATATGCTCCGCCATATCCTGTTTGGACAGGTTCTTGGTGTTTTCCCGGTCGGTGGATGCGTTGAGGTATTCCCTTATATAGTCAACGTCGAGGTCATCGATGGTGGCAACGTTAGAATATTCTTCCGTGAAATGGTAGTCTGAGAACTTCTTAAGAAGCTCGAATTCCTCTTTGATGGAAGCGAGCCGAGAGTCTCTTTCAATGCGAACGTACCTGCCTCTTTTGAGATTGATGGTTTTGTCCTTTTCAGCCTTCTCAAGGACCTCGTATGGACCGATGTTGTTGTTCGAGAATGCGAAAATGACGAAGAAGCGGCCGTCTATTTCAGCGTGCGTCATCGTGTAATTTACTTTAGGCTTTATGAATCCAATCAGGGATTTCAAGGAATTCTCCACGGTCTCGATCTGGCTCTCGTCATATCCGAGAATCGGCCTTATCGGCGTGCCTTTCGATTCGGGCTCTTTGTGCTCTTCTACGCCCACCAAGATCATGGACAGATTCCTGTTCATGAGGTTGTTCGAGAAAGCGCACATCGTCTTCAAGATGCTATCTCTCTGGAGATGGGATTTTTTGTACTCGATGCAGTCGGATTCGAGCTTGCATTCTCTGAGGTACTGCAAAGCTATCTTTTTAATATCGTCGGAATTCATTTTATCACCTCATTTTTGGACTTTCGTGCCATTTATGCCATCCAATGTCCAAATCTTACCATGAAAGTCCATTTTTTTCAATTATATAAATCGCTTTTTGATGATCAAAACACAATCTCTTACATCTCACTCAAAAGAGTGGCTTATCTTTCGGGATTCAGCATTATTTAATCGACATCCATTCATGCCACCGCTTCACAGCGTGGCATATGGCTTAGATGACACGAGCTTGTAGTCATCGTCGTGCGTATAGAAATACTCCATGAGCCAATAGATTCCATTGTTTTGAGCTTTTTGGATAGCAACTCCCTTGTTACCGGCATGACCTGGAAGATGCTGATGTATTTGTGCTTCGTGTAATGGTATTTCACGATTTTCGGAGTCTTGAGCGCCTCAGGCAAAAGCAATACGGTCCCGCAGTATTTCCCCTTGATTCCCATGTCTATCGTATCGGAGACCGTGATTGCCTCCTTTTTGTTAAAGGCGTATTCCACGGTGGACCAAAGAAGGGAGTTGAGGAAAAGCCATTCGGCCTTCGACTCATCGACTTCCACTTCCAGGGATATGAGCATCATGTACTCATTTCTGGGGTTGGCCTTGCTACCCCATCCGATGTCGCGCTCAGGCATCATATAGTCGCTTGCGCCAATGGTGCATAGCTTCCAAAAAGGCAATTCGTCCGTCGGCTTGAAGACTAATGTCGTTATCGGCTTCATGTCATTTGGCAGGACATTTTTCTTCAACTTCAGGCTGAAAGCAGGCTCTTCACCTAGAACGGCTTTGTAATGCTCAAGGAGCTTTTGGTGCCTCTTGCTTTCCATATCATTCTCCAGCATTGTCGGAAACGTCTTTCAGGTAATAGCCACCCGTTTTCCTGGAGCCCCTCAATTCGATGTAGTTCCTAAGTTCTCTCTTTATGGAGTTTCTCACCATGTTGAGTGTGATTGCCTTGTCCTCAGAAGAGAGGATTTCGTGTATTCTATCGGCTTTTATGCCAGGATTTCCGCTCACCGTCCTTAGGATGGAAAGCCCCAATTCGGTTATTTGGTCATTTATTTGGTCATTTATTTGGTCACGGTAGTTGAGGTTCGGAAGATACACGATGAAGAAGTTCTCGCTGTCGTAGAACTCAGGTTCCCTCCCTGTGCCTTTGTAGGCATTCAGAGTCCTTGCAATCCCTGTGCCGTAATTCTCGATCAGCCCAAGCTTATCAAGCAGATGGACCAGTCTCTCATTCCTATAGGTCTGGACGCCTTTCAGCACGTCTTCGAGCGTCGTCTTATACAGTCCGCCGGGGCTTGTGATCTTTGCCTTGCCCTTGTAGAACTCGACCTTGATGTTCGACCTGATGAAATAGTTCGTGTGGCAGAAGGAAAGAAAAACGGCAGAAGTTATATTTTCGGAGATAATGATACTGCACAAGAACTTGTTGATAACTATTCAGGTAAAGGTGAAGTAAAAAAAGAGAACACAGAATCAGTCACAACTGATAAAATAGTGGGTGTCTATAAAGATATTGATGGTAACGAGATAGAATCCAACGAAATTATCATCGTAACAAGCAAAACAGGTGCTCATGTATATCCTGGCTTCCCCAAAAAGAAAGGAAACAAATAATTATGGAATTTAAAGAGTTATATCATATTTTTTTAAACAACAATGACACTAAATTCAAAGTCACACAAAAAGACGGATCATCATTCATCGGTAGGATTCATACCTGGTTCGAATCTGATGATGAAAACGATTCAAATGGTCAACCTCATCAAAATGTTTGGTTTGTGATTCAAGAAGTTTTAATACCTTCCACTACAGATTCAGATTTCAAACCGGGATCATCACAAATTTTAAGTGAGTTAGATTTTCCAATTGACATAGAAATATGTCACTAAGATAATCAATTTGTTTTTCCAAATGATAGTCATTGATTCAACTAAATGGCTATCTTTTTTTGTTCCTATATCAATCAAAAGACAATGGTCTTCAAAAGTATCCTAATTTCTTTATAAACACAGGTACCCGCTTTTTTATTCTATGCAACCAATCCTACAATCAACGATTTGTCATCCAATCACTCGCTGTTTTAGGTGTTTACCCCCTTGCTGAAGTGCAGGAACAATGTGACATTTCCTTTTTTTGGACGTCCACGTTTAAGAACTGAATCTGCATATCGAAGCAATCGATTGGCTTGTTCGTGTGTATCAGCCATTTGATACTTCCCGAAGGTAAGTTCAAAAAGACAAACGATGCAATCACAACCCACAATTTCTACTTTTCAATCATGAAATTGCTTTTTGTTGTTTTTCTTTATTTTTAGGCTCTTTTACTCGTTAGTGCAACTATAGTCTCAACATGTATAATTTTGCCTCAAAAAACATATCCAAAATACAACAAAAGTTATGAAGTTGACCTCTTTTGTAGACCTGTTTGAACGACAGTGCAACAGGTAAAAGGCGACTACCTTATTAGAAAACGATGAGGTTGATATGTCTCTATCATTGTTTAAATGACTGAACTAAATCCATTCCAAAGCATTGCTACAACGACGATTATGTTTGCCTTTCAGCACCTGCTTTTAAAGTGGTTAATCATTAACTTTCCAATGTCCTGATTTGTTCGATTTGATTCTTTCTATCAGCCCATTAGACTTTAGATAACTGATGTTCTTCTCAACAGCGGTCGTGCTTATCCCGAGAATGCCTGTAAGCTGGCTTGATGTGATGTTCGGGTTATTTCTGATTTCCGAAATCATCTTTATCCTGTTTGGCTTGAGCCGTACATCATTTTTATTCCCAACCACGTTGATCCAATTGAAAGGAATCGTGACTAAAATGGAGTTCTCATTGAAAGAGATTGCCTTCTGCCCGTAACGACAATCTTAAGAACGCCTCTTCTCGTTGATATGGAGCTGAAGGGATTTTCGGACAGCTTTTCGTTTGCAACACGGATTCTCTGAAAAAGACCCCTTCCGTCGTCTGGGATGGAATCAAACCTCCTCTTGAGAGTATCTCGATTCTGTCGCAATAAATGCTGATCATTGGCTCATCCCACTTGACCCATTTTTTGTAGAGTGTCGCTTCACTTAATATCTACTTCGTCTTCAATTACCCAAGTGCCGAGCTTTCTTGATCCTGATCTTTTGAGTTTTCCTTGCCCCTCCAATATCCTGATGTACTTTTGGATAGATGTTTTCTTTAGGTTCATGATGACTATAAGTTCATTTGTTGTTATATTTGGGTTGTTCCTCATCTCAGCCAAAATAAGCTGTATGTTCTTTTCCGATTTGCTCACTTTTTTGCTCACTTATTGACGATTTATGAGCAATAAGCCTCAAATAAGGAATTGTAACCTTGATAAAATCTTGTTTGATTAAGAAAGCCTTTTTGCCATAGACAGAAACTATTTTGTTTACTCCCCTGTCCGACTTTTCGCTGATTCTCAACTGCAAGAAGATATCGGAGAGTTTCTTTACTCTTTATTGTTCATAATCTATTAATAAGGTAAAATATAAGCTTGCGGGGTTGAACGCTATGGATTTAAAGAATTGGATTGTTGTAACTGGTGCTAGAGAAAATAATCTTAAAAATATAAATGTAAATATTCCTAAGGATAGTCTAGTCGTATTTACAGGTGTATCAGGATCAGGAAAATCAACTTTAGCATTTGATACTATTTTTGCTGAAGGACAAAGAAGATATATCGAATCTTTGTCTTCTTATGCACGCATGTTTTTAGGTGGATTTCAAAAGCCTGATGTAGATTCTATAGATGGTTTACAACCAGCTATTTCTATAGACCAAAAAACGACATCTCACAATCCTCGTTCTACTGTTGGAACAGTTACGGAAATATATGATTATTTGCGTCTATTATGGGCGAGAATAGGTGTAGCCTATTGTCCCACGCACAATCTTCCAATAAAGCCTTTCTCTCTTCAACAAATAGCTGATATCATTCTAAAAAATCCTTTAGGGTCTAAAATAAGCATTTTTGCACCGGTAGTCAGAAATGAAAAAGGAACACATATAGAAACAATTCAAAAGTTCATGGCTAGCGGAGATAGGAAGATGAAAATTGATGGTGCTCCATTGCAATCTTATCAAGAAGCACCTCAGCTAGATAAAAAGAAAAAACATTCAATCGATTTTCATATCGATACATTTACTTTGAAGGCGACATCGAAGTCGCGTGTTTTTGATTCACTTAGAGTCGCTTTGGACTTTGCTAAAGGATATGTTATTGTTCAAGTTGATGATAAACCTGAAGTCCTTTATAGTGAACATTCGAGCTGTCCTATATGTGGATTCACAGTTCCACCATTGGAACCTAGATTATTCTCATTTAACAATCCTTTGGGTGCTTGTCAAAATTGTAAAGGAATGGGTATAAAGATATCAGCTGACCCAACTTTGATTGTACCCGATAATAAGTTATCTATCAATGAAGGTGCAATAAAGCCTATGGGTAAACCCAAGGATAACAAAGAGTGGTTCTCATTCCAAAAGCTATGCAAATCACAACACATCAATATGGATGTTCCTTTCTATAAATTGTCCGAAAGGCAAAAAAAGATTATCTTTTATGGACCTGAAGATGAAGTTAATTATGTATATACCACAATGTCTGGAACTGAAATTCATTCCAGTGTTTCTGAAGGAATAAAGACTAGAATTGATAGGTTATATGCAACAACAACTTCGACATGGATGAAAGAATGGTACGAAACTTTTATGACGAGCACCATTTGTCCTACTTGCCATGGTGCTAGGCTCAACGATAAAGTCTTGTCTATTAAAGTGGGTGAATTATCCATCTTTGATGCGACAAATTTATCGTTAGATAAATTGTTGAATTTCTTCAACGATTTAAATTTATCGGATAGAGATAAGAAAGTATCTGAATTAGTTTTAAAGGAAATTAAGGATAGACTTGGATTCTTAGTAGATGTAGGTCTTGATTACTTAACTTTATCTAGAATGTCCATGACTCTATCTGGCGGAGAATCTCAGCGCATTAGATTAGCTACACAAATAGGAAGTAAATTGACTGGTGTCTTATATGTTTTAGATGAACCTTCGATTGGACTTCATCAAAAAGACAATGATAGATTGATCACATCTTTAAAAGAAATGCGAGATTTAGGAAACTCACTGATTGTAGTCGAGCATGATGAAGATACGATCAGAGCTGCTGACTATATTGTGGATATTGGACCTAGTGCCGGAAAGAATGGTGGAAAAGTAGTTGCTTGTGGACAAGTATCAGATTTGGAGAATTCAAAGGAATCAATTACCGGTGATTATTTAGCGGGGAGAAAATACATTCCTGTTCCTAATATCAGAAGAAAAACAACTCGTTACTTAACGATAGAAGGTGCTAGATGTCATAACCTCAAGAATGTAGATGTGAAAATTCCTTTGGGTGAGTTTGTTTGTGTTACTGGAGTCTCAGGATCTGGCAAATCTTCCTTGATAAATGAAGTCTTATACAAGAATATTCTTGCTCATTTCGGAATTGGACATGAGAAACCTGGAGAATGTAATGGAATTAAAGGATATAACAACATATCGACAGTTATAAATGTCAGTCAGGATCCTATTGGTAAAACTCCTAGATCCAATCCTGCAACTTATATCGGATTATTTGATGACATAAGAGAATTGTTCAGTCAAACATTAGATGCTAAGGAAAAAGGAATAACTAAGACTATGTTTTCTTTCAATACCCCGGGTGGAAGATGTGAAGCCTGCCAAGGTTGTGGTGTTAAAAGAATATCGATGGATTTCTTACCTGATGTCGATGTCGTGTGTGAAGTTTGTCACGGCAAGAGATATTCCGATGATGTATTATCAGTAGAATATAAGGGAAAGAACATTTATGATGTCTTAAATATGACTATTGATGAAGCGTATGACTTCTTTAAAAATATTCCTGTTATTAAAAAGAAAATCTCAGCCTTGGTCGAAGTTGGATTAGGCTATATGGATTTAGGTCAGTCATCGACAACTCTATCTGGCGGTGAAGCTCAAAGAGTCAAGCTGGCCAATGAACTTCAAAGAAAAGGTGATGGAAATACACTTTATATTTTGGATGAACCTACAACTGGACTTCATGTAGATGATATAAAGAAGCTGATATCTGTTTTGGAATCATTGGTAGATAATGGAAATACTGTTTTAGTCATCGAACATAATTTGGATTTGATAAAATGTGCTGACTATATTATTGATTTAGGACCTGATGGTGGTGATAGAGGTGGAACGATCGTAGCTACAGGAACACCTGAAGAAGTCAGTGAAGTCAATAATTCATATACTGGTCAATATTTGAAGAAGATATTAGCTAAAGCACCGATGAAAGGACAAGATTAAACATGATTACTTTAAAGAAAAGCGTTGTCGTATTCGACGTTGATGGTACTTTGATATCGTCTGCTAAATTAGTAGAGGATTCGATGATGGAGACATTGAAAAACTACGATAGCAAAATAAAGACTAGAGAGGATATCAAAAAGTTTTACGGACCAGATGAAGTAGGAATGTTTAGAGGCTTGTTGAAGAATCCAACTTTAGCCGATAATGCATTCAAAGAATATCTCCAACATTATGAAGAGAATGACTTGACTTATATTCCTAAACTCATTCCTGGAATCGGTGAATTGCTGAGGGAATTGGATACTAGAAGGACTTTGAGGTTGGGATGCGTCACAGGAAGAACTAAAGAGTCTTTAGATATAACAGGTAAGAGACTGAATTTCTTGAGATTCTTCGAAGATATTGAAGTAGGATCTCCTAAAGGTGTCAACAAAGCTGAAACTATTAAAGTGTTGATGAGGAAGTTTGGTGTTGATAGAGCAGAGGTTATTTATGTCGGTGATTTAGCCTCTGATATCAAGGCGATGAAGGCGGCTGGAGTTGACATCATATCTGTCTGTTACGACCATCCTGAGAACAAGGATGAATTGATGGAATTAAATCCAAATAGAACAGTAGGATCTGTAGAAGACTTGAGAAATTTACTTTTTAAATTGATTAGATAAAAAACAAAGTCAAAACTTAATAGGCTTTAAATATAGACCTCCTAATAATAGGTTATAATTAACTTTATATGGGAGGTTTTTTGTATGCCGAGTAATACTGTTACGATGATGGAATTGGCTGCTCATTTCGGAATGAAGACTTTGGTAGGATCTATCAAAGCTATATCTAGAACTATAGCAGCTCCTGAGACTGATAGACCAGGACCTGAGATTATGGGATTTTGGACAGACCATGAACCTCAACGTATTTCTTTGATTGGAAACAAGGAAATGTCGTTGATTTCAATGATAGAACCTGATGAACTATATAAGAACTTTGAAAAGCTTTGTGATCCTGCGTGTCCTGGAATTGTTATTTGCCAAGGACTTGAGTGCCCTAAAGCTTTGTTTGAGGCGGCTACAAAGAAAGATTGTGCTGTATTTTCGACAAAGTCAGGTACCTCTCATATTCAGTACGATATATTGGATTACTTATCTAACAGATTAGCTCCTCATACAACACTCCACGCATGTTTTCTCGAATTATATGGGATGGGAACATTGCTCATCGGTGATTCCGGAATAGGTAAATCAGAAATATCGTTGGACTTGATTAAGAGAGGTCATCGTTTGGTGGCTGATGATATGGTGGAAATAAATTTAATCAAAGGAACACTGGTAGGAAAATGTCCTGATGTTTTAAAAGGGATGATGGAAGTTAGAGGAATTGGTGTTATCGATGTGGGAAGAATGTTTGGAATCAATGCTACTAAGGCATCAGCTAATATCGACTATGCAATAAATCTTGTTCCGTTCGATAAATCTAAGCCTATGGAAAGACTTGGGATGAGAAATGACCATATCGAGATATTGGGTGTGAAAAGACCTATGGTCGAGCTTCCAGTTTCGGCTGCACGTTCCATGGCACAAATTATCGAAGCTGCTGTTACTAATTTCAAGCTCAAGGATTATGGATATGATTCATCTTATGAATTTCAAAGAAGATTCATGGAGATAAATCGTCGTAATAGTGGAGGAAGATAAATATGGATTTGTTCACTAGAGGAAATCCTTTAAACCCATATATAATCCCTTTTCCTGATGGTTGGGGATTGAAAGGAATCACATGGTATGCGATGTCTTACCTTGTTGGAGCATTGCTCGCACTAGCATTGTCTTCTTATAGAGCTTATAAAGATGGTTATCCTAAAGATTTCTTTATTAACCTGTTCTTTTTTGCCTTTCCTATGGGAATAATAGGTGGAAGAATGTGGTATGTCATAGCTTCCTGGCAGGAGTTTGCGGCTGAGCCTTGGAGAATGTTCTTCATATGGGAAGGAGGAATGGCTATTCAAGGTGGAGCGTTATTAGGAATTATTTCCGGAATTGGATTTGTTAAGGTGAGAAGAAAAGGAACCAATCTATTACATGCTGCAGATTGGGCTGTTCCTACTGTATTAGTAGCTCAGATGATTGGAAGATGGGGAAATTTCGTCAATGCTGAAGTCTTTGGTAATGTCGTAGATATATCAGCTTATGGTGGATTACCAGGCTTTGTCATCAATCAAATGGGATATAACGGAACCTCTGCTTTAGCAAATGAATCGCAGATGTATGTTCCTTTGTTCTTGATAGAAGGCCTTTTAAATATTGGTGGTTATTTCTTATTGACTCATTTCTTTGAAGACGTCCTAGGAAAATGGCATGAACATGGCGATGGATTGTTCGGATACTTCATATGGTATGGATTGACAAGAATTGTTCTTGAGAATATTAGGTTTGGAGAGTTCAATATGCATCAATCCGTTGGCCAATCAGTTTCCAGTGCTTATGTAATGGCTTGGGTCTTCTTTGGTGTTGGATTAGTTTTGCTTATGGGAAATCAAGTCTGCTGCAAATTGTATCGAAAAGGTAAATTACATTTACCGGATGGATTTGTTCATTTCTTTGTGAATGGAGCAGACGGAGATCCTTTGAATAGAAAGTTGGCTTATGGAGATTCTAACAAATGAAAAATAATATAGAGGCCATTATTTGGGATTTGGATGGAACTCTTATCGATTCAGATCTCTATGTAGTTTTGAACTATGTTCATATGTATCAAAAGTATAGACCTGGTTATTATCCACATTTAAGAGAAATTCTAGGATTCTCAGGTCCATCAGTCGTAGATACAATGAAGAGGCAATTCCCTGATATCCCACTCGAGGAAAGTGTAGGCGAATTTGAGAAGTATTCTAAAGAGAATCAATCTAAATTATTGACCCTTTACCCTGGTGAGATGGATGCTATAGAGTCTATATTTAATTCCGGAGTAAAGATGATCTTGTTGACAAACAAGAAATTTGCTAGTGCAAAACGTTGTATGGAATCTACTGGTTTAATCAAGTTCATTCCTCAAATTGTTTCCTTGGACGATGTGAAAGTTGGAAAACCTAATCCAGAAGGTGTCTTTAAATGTTTGAATCTATTAAAATCCCCGAAGGAAAAGACGTTGATTATCGGTGATTCTTCAACTGATATTGTAGCTGGAAAGAAAGCCGGGATAATATCTGGATTAGTCACCTGGTCTTTAAAAGGTCTTCCTAAAGAAGAACGTGATTATGAGTTTGATTCTTTCGAAGATATAAAGGAGTTTATAGTCGATGGAAAATACAATCGTTAAAGAAGTTAAACCTGTAGCTGTCATAGGATTAGGACCTGCTGGAGTTACAGCTGGTGTTCTTTTGAAACAATGGGGATTTGATCCTGATATTTATGAAGTTGGATTAGCCGGTGGAATGGTAAATCAAACAGCTGAAATCGATAATTATCCTGGATTTATGGGTGGTGGAATGGATTTGGCTATGAAATTTGATCAAACCGCTAGAGATAATAAACTTCATATCATTCATTCAAATGTCAAGAATTTGACTAAAGATGGTGATGAATTTGTTTTGACTACAGCTAAAGGTGTTTTCTATTATGAGGCAGTTATCATAGCGACTGGAACACACTATCGTCCTTATGCTGTGCCAGGTCAAACCAAAGTTAAAGGAAGAGGATTCTCTAGATGTGCTATTTGTGACGGACCTCTTTATAGAAACAAGGATGTCGCTGTGATAGGTGGTGGCAATTCAGCATTTGAGGAAGGAATTTATTTAGCCTCTATTTGTAAGTCAGTTACTTTGATAAACAGAAGAAATGTTTTCCGTGCACCTAGTAAAGCGGTAGAAATGTTTAAATCTCTTTCTAATACTAATATCATCGCACCTGCAGTTGTGACTGAATGTGATGGTGAAGGACATTTGGAGAGTTTGACTATCAAAGATCCTAATGATGAATCTGATAAGACAACTCAAAAGCTTTCAGTCAATGCGTGTTTTATCTATATTGGATCTATTCCAACTACACAGTTTATTCAAATTCAAAATAGCCTTGATGAGAGAGGATATATCGATGTGGATGAAGATATGAACTGTATTAATGTTCCTGGATTGTTTGGATGCGGAGACTGCATCAATACTCCATTGAGACAAGTGGCCACAGCGGTTGGAACTGGATCTAAAGCCGGGTATTCTGCGGTTAGATTTTTAAACAGAAAGGGGAGATAGAATGAGTGAAGAAAGAATAGAGCCTGCAATCGTAATAGGCTTAGGTGTCGGTGGTGTCACCGCTAGTATTTATCTCTCACGTATGGGAATTCAACCTCTTGCTTTTGAGGGTGGACAAATAGGTGGTCATGTTTTGAAGTTAGAAACAATCGATGATTATTCCGGATTTAAAGGAAGTGGAAGACAATTGGCTGATGAATTTGAAAAACAATTGAAATTCAACAATATTGAAGTGGTCAATGAATATGTCATAGCTTTATATAAAAATTCCGATGGATTGTTTGTAGTAAAGACTAAGAATGGTGAATACAAGACTAAAGCTGTGGTCATCGCAAGTGGATTGAAATCAAAGAGCACTATTAATTATAATGGAATTGAAGTAATGGATAATCCATTATTGGATAGCGATAGAATAAAAGATAAAAAAGTAGCTGTAGTAGGTGGAGGCAAGGTGGCCTATATGGGTGCTTTATCTTTATCTAAACAAGCTAAGAAGGTTTATATAATAAGAGACAACATCGAAGCTCCTTCAGTCTTAGTCAAAGAAGTTGAATCTTTGGAAAATGTTGAGATTAGTGATTCTCTTCCTGAAGATGTGGATAGAATCTATGATTTGCCTAGCAAATCTAGAATGATTGGAAATACTGATTATTGCTTGTTAAAAGAAATAGTCGATGATCAAGACAACATCGCTGTTGGAAAAGACTGTCAAACTTTTGTGAAGGGTGCATTTGCTTGTGGTGATGTAGTTCAAAAAAGCTTGAAAACTTTAGCTACAGCAGTATATGATGGAGCCATAGCTGGAGTTATGATTTATAGATTGCTTACAGGTATGGATCAAGTTAGCTAATATATATTGGAGATAGTTTATGAGCGACGAGAAGAAGATAATGACTTTTGCTAAAGAAGTGAAAGCTGAGATTGCGAATTTACCTTATAAATCCAAAATAATGCGCTTTGGTGTTCTTTCAGGTTTTACTAGAATCAATGGCGAAACTTCTTTAGGATCAGTTCCATCTATAACATATAAGACTGAAATTGCTTCTGTCGCAAAACTGATATTTTCTTTGGTTAAAGATATGTATGACATAACGCCTAGAATTATTTATCAAAGAAAGATGAGATTCAATAAATCGATGGTTTATGTCATCAAAGTTGAATCGAAAAAGACTTATGAAATCTTATCGGAATTGAAAGTCATGAAGAACTTCCAACCAGTTCCTTTGAGATCTATGCTGAATAAAGAGAACTTAAGATATTTCTTAGCCGGTGCTTTCATGGCTGGAGGAAGTGTCAATGCGCCATCTTCTAAGTCATACTTTTTAGAGATATCTTTTTCCAACAAAGATGATGCTACTAGAGTGATGGAAGCATTGCAATCGACTGAGGAATTTTCAGCCAAAGTAATTCAAAGAAGAGATAAATGGATAGTTTATTTAAAGAGAAGCAGTGAGATAGCGATGTTTTTATCATATATAGGTGCTACTAATTCAATGCTGAATTATGAGAATGCTAGAGTGACTAAGGATCTTATAAATAATGAGAATAGGCTCGACATTTGTGCTGCTCATAATTATTCGAAATCATTAAAGAAAGGTCAGGAGAATATAGAAGATATCAATAAACTTTTATCCAGATATTCAATGGATAGATTTGATGTCAAGACTCAAGCAGTGATGAAAGCCAGATTGAGTCATCCCGATTCTAGCTTTGGAGAATTGGCTGAACTAATCACTGAAGATGGAATTTTTATTTCTAAATCCGGTGTATCGCATATCCTTTCTTCATTGCATGAGAAAGCTTCAAAATTTTAATACCAAGAGTTTTTTAAAATTGAAATAATATTTCAAAACTTCGGCTATCATCAGCCGGAGTTTGTTTCAAAATCTTATAGAAAACAATAATGATTATTAATTCATTCGATGGATATTAATTAATTTTATGATTTGAATTTGTAAAACAATTTCAATAATAAAATCTTTAATTGAAAATCAATTTCAATTAAATAAATACGATAAATAAAAGACTTTTTTAATATTGACTTCTTGAAAATTAATAAATAATCTATTTAAGGTTTTGGAGGATTTACAAATTGATAAATACTTCTTTAAATACATCTGATGGTGTGTTTTGGGGCTCTATATTAATCTTATCTTTGGCCTTGAGTGTCGATTCTTTATGTGCTTCAGCAATCAATGCTACAGATGAAAGAGTTAAGAATAAAAGAATCTTATTCATTTTTATTGCTGCTTTAACCTTTGGATTTTTCCATTTTTTAATGCCGGTTATAGGCTATTTCTTTGGGTCTTTATTTGTCGAGCAGATTCAAGCTTATACAAAATGGATTTCTTTTGGAATTCTTCTCTTTATAGGATTGAAAGGAATTGGTGAGCAGATATTTGATATTCATGTTGACAAGATGGAAAAATTAGCGAAATCAGTAGATTTTGATGGTGAAAAATATATTAGAAAACTTGTAGCAGAAGGAAAAGATTTAAAAGAGATTAAAAGAGAATATAAAGAATTAGGTAAAAAACTAAAAAGAGATGAAGAACACGGCATAGAACAGCTCAGATATGAGGACCATAAAAAATGCAAAGCTTTAGGAGTTTATCTAATTCATGAAACCAAGTATTTGAATAAGAAGCGATTAGAAGAAATAATTCATCCAGAAAGTAAAGAACAAAAAAAGGAAGGAAAATTAATAGCTTCCTTCCTAGTTTCTTTACTTCTTCAGGCCTTAGCTACATCATTGGATGCCTTGGCTGTCGGATTTTCTTATGTCGGTCAATTGGATTGGTCTTTAGCCTTATGTTCATTTGGAGTCTTCTTTGTGGTGATATTCTTAATGTGTCTGTTGGGTGGATTCTTAGGAAAAATATTCGGTGAGAAGTATCAAAGAATTGCTAATTTCTTAGGGTCTTTAGTCTTGATGGTTTTAGGAATATTAGCTTTGTTTTAATCCTTTGCTAATCCATTGCCTTGGAAATTCCAACTTGTCTCTGCCACATGATTTGTATAGGCAAATCTAACAGCAAATCCTTGGAGCTGAATGAAAATCCAAAGACAAACTATGAATGTCGTTATGTTTGTATAGATGACGTAGAAAGTTAGACCATTGAATGGAATAGATCCGCTAAAACCGGCTATGAAATTAAATCCCCATCCTGTATCTATGAACATCGGCTCAAAATTTAAGAAACTAGCCAATCCCCAATGACACACATTGTCAGTCATAGCTTGGATTTCTTCGACAGATGTGTTGTTGTCTAATCTAAAGCTGAACACACCACCTATGTAAGATAGAAATATGATGATGGATATAACTAAGAATGTGAATGGAATCCAGGTTCTTTTGAAAAGAAGATATCTGGATTTTTTAAGTGATGCTTTTTTATAATCTTCAGGTGAGTGAAGCAATTTGTTTGCTATTACTCCAGCCATATATCTATCCACTTCCTTAGCTTGTTTGTTGACTAGTTTCATCTCTAATGACGAAAATCCGCAGATGATTAAGAATAGAAGAATGGTAAAAATTATGAATGTGATTCTAGCAGTCAAAGTTCCATCGATAGTAATTGGATTTGTGTATTGCATATTCAGTTCTCCTCCTTTTTATTTGATACAGGAAGAGATTGATTACTGCTGCTATCTTGAATCTGCTTATATCTTTCTTCTATTTGTCTATAGTCGGTGAGAGGAACTTCTTTGACATCAGCTTCGAGTATTTTTTTGTCGCTATCTTCTATCTTCCTATCTTCGGGTGTGAACGTCACGATATCATCTTCATCTCTTATTTCTTCTTTCTCATCTTTAGGCTGGACTTGTTGATTTTGTTGGAAAGGATTGACGTTGTTGAATATATAGTTAGTAGTGTTGTTAGTTGTCGTGTTATTAGAATTTGTCGTGTTATTTGAGTTAGTCACGTTGTTTGAATTGATAGTATTATTTGAAACTGTGGTTTCTTGCATATATTGGGCATATGGATTTTCACCAAGATATGGATTTGCTTTGATCATAGCATCATCTGTTTCTTTTTGATCGAACTCGGTGACTATGGAAGGTTTCTTACCTCTAAATGTATTTATTACTCCTATCACATAGTTTATAAAAGCATAAATTCCTAATGGAATAGAAAGAATAATTAGTAATGGCAAAAGAATTATAAATAATAAACATTTTCCGATTTCTAATAGAGATTTTATCATTTTATCCTCCTTTACATGAATTCATCCAAAGTCATTTGTGCAGCTTCAGGAAGATCACCGAATGCTCCTAAGTCTCTCAATGAAGCGACTATTGCTGGAGAGACTTTGCATCTAGAGACAAAGTCATCGATAGAAGTAAATTTCTTTTTGTTTCTTTCTTCGATAATCTTTGTTGCCAAAGATTGACCTAAAGAATCTATACTTGAGAAAGGAGGGATGATTTCATGGGTCTTAGGATCTACAGTGAACATCGTCGCTGCTGATTTGTCCACACTAAGTTTTCCCATCTTGATTCCCCTATCGGTCATCTCTACGAGGATTGTCATGGTGTTGACTAAGTTATCTTCCTTGTTTTCAGTGTGAATATGATTTTCACGCTTTTTATTATAAGCATTTAGCCAACGTAATGCAGCTTGTTGTCCACCTTGCATAACTTTTATATCATACGCATCACATCTCAAAGTGAAATAAGTGGCATAGAAATATTCAGGCTTGTGTAATTTGTACCATGCGACACGAACAGCCATCATAACATATGCACAAGCGTGTCCCTTAGGGAACAGGTACGCAATCTTTTTACAAGACTCTATATATTCCTCGCTGACATTATATTTGTGCATCAATTCGATGTATTCATTTCCTTTTTCGGGCTTTACATTATTGGGATAGAAGCCATGACGGACATATTCCATGATTGTGAAAGCTTTGTCTGAAGGAACTCCCCATCTTTGGTGCAATTGAAGCATGATGTCGTCACGACATCCGATGACGTCACGAAGTGTGGCTTTACCAGATACGATTAAATCCTCAGCGTTTCCCTGGAAGACGTTGGTACCATGTGATAGACCGGAGATTCTGACCAAGTCACCATAAGATCTCGGCTTTGTCTCTTCCAAGATTTTTCTCGCTAGATTTGTTCCAAATTCAGGAAGACCTAATGCACCTGTCTTCTGCTTTAATATGTTCTTTTTCAATTTCAAAGCTTCTGGAGACCAGAACAATGATAGAGTTCCTCTATCATCGAAAGGAATGGATCTCCAGTCTACACCAGACATATCAGACATCATCTTGACAGCATACGGATCTACATGGCCTAATTCATCAAATTTTAATACGTTATCGTGAATGGCGTGGAAGTCGTAATGTGTTGTTCTCCAAGAAGCATCTTCGGAGTTAGCGGGGTATTGGTAAGGAGTGAAGTCGAATACGGACATGTTGCTAGGGATAACAATAATTCCACCCGGGTGTTGTCCTGTTGTTCTTTTGACTCCAATACATCCTTGAGCCAATCTATCTATCTGAGCAGGTCTTATAGTTTTAGGGTCTATTCCTTGGCTTTCGTAATAACCTTTGACATAACCAATAGCATTTTTCTCTTCTGTTGTTTGAATTGTACCTGCCTTATAAACATTTCCTGCACCCATTAATTCACGTGTCATTTCATGTGCTTGTGCTTGGAAGTCAGAAGGGAAATTCAAATCGATATCAGGAACCTTATCGGCGTGGAAGCCCAAGAATGTTTCAAAAGGAATGTTGTGTCCGTCTTTATGCATAGGTGTATGACAGTTAGGACAATCTTTATCTGGTAAGTCGAATCCATCATCGGCGATAGATAAATCCGCCCATTCCAAATGTTTGCATTTTTGACAGAGCCAATACGGGGGAAGAGGGTTGACCTCAGTAATTCCTGACATCGTGGCGACCAAAGATGAACCGACCGAACCACGAGATCCGACAAGGTGGTTTGAAGCGTTGACTTGTCTAACTAGAACTGATGCAATCCAATAAATGACGTAGTAACCGTTTGTTCCTATACCATTCAATTCAGTTTCCAAACGGGTTTTAACAATATCTGGTAATGGATCTCCGTATGTTTCTTTTGCGGTTTTATAGACTAAATTTATTAAGTTCTTATCACAATCTTTGATGAAAGGCGGGTAAAGCTTATCTTTAGTAGGCTTTAAAGGTTCTAACATGTCGGCTATTTTATTGGTATTGGTAACTACTATTTCATTTATTAAATCTTCATCTTTTAAGAAACTAAAAGCATCTTTCATCTCTTGGGTTGAAAGAAAATACTGGTCAGGGTTTTCATATGGCTTTTGCTTCTTTCTTCTATATGGATTCAAAGGATGCAACGCACCTTTGAGTCCTTTGGCGAAGATATAAACATCACGATAAATTTTATCTTCTTTATTTAGATAATGGCAATCGCTTGTAGCGACTACTGTTTTATTGATGGATTTGGCTGCGTTGATCAAATCTGCAATGATTTTTTCTAAATCTTCTTCGGATGATATTTGTCCATCGTTGATAAGCCAACTGTAACATGCAGGAGGTTGAACTTCGATATAGTCGTACCAAGACATTACTCTCTTTAAAACTGATTCTGATTTAGTCAAAGCAGAGTCGAATACTTCTCCATTGAAACATGCGGATCCAATTAAGAGATTCTCTCTATTCTCATCGACTAAGAATCTAGGTGTCTTAGGAACATCGGACAAATAATCAGTTGATGATAGGGAAATTATTTTATATAAATCTTTTAATCCTTGCTCATTCTTTGCATAGGCTACGATATGTTTAGGTCTTGCGTTTAAAATGACATCTTTAGATGTCAAATCAGCCAAATCAGCCATTTTAATATTAGGATTCTCTTCACTTACTCTTGAGAGCATTCCAATATAGACAGCTTCCAAAACTTCAGCATCGTAAATAGCACGGTGAACTTTAGTTTCGTCGTATTCTATTCCCAGTGTTCTGGCTACAGCTTCCAAGGTATGAGATCTTTGCTTTGGAAACATATATCGAGACCAAGGCAAGGTATCGATGATTGGATTTTTAATTTCAGGAAGACCGTTCTTCTTCAAAGCTTCATTTAAGAATCCGATATCGAATGCTGCGTTATGGTCGATGATTACGGCATCTCCAAAGTAATCAAGAATTTCTTGTAAAGCTTCTTTAATTGGCTTACCACCATCGACCATCTCTTGAGTAATATTGGTTTTATTTTTAATAACATCTCTTAGTTTTCTATTAGGGTTGATAAAGAAATCTCTCTTATCATACTCTTGACCGTGAGAGTATTTTGTTGCTCCAAATTCGATGATTCTATCGTATCTAGCAGAAAGACCAGTGGTTTCCAAATCGAATATTACATAATCCGCATTGTTGAGAAGAATATCCTTAGTATTGATGCAGATATCGAGATGTGAATCGACCATATATAATTCACATCCATACAGCATTTTTACACCTGTACTTTTTTCGGCTTTCTGTGCTTCAGGAAATGATTGAACTACACCATGATCGGTGATACCTATGGCTTTCATTCCAAACTGCTTGGCCATTTTTGCATAGTTTGTAATAGTCGTCAAACCATCCATTGCAGACATGACTGTATGTAGATGTAGCTCGACTCTTTTATCTAAACATGGATCGACACGTGGCTCGTCAGCAGGCAAAATCTTTATTTGATCTGGTCTTATTACTAATTGATGTGTGAAGTCGTCATTTTCAACATTTCCTGTGACTTTTATGTTTGTTCCTGGAACCAAACTATCTAAGAATTGCTTATCGAATCTCTTGCCTTCAAATATAATTGATGTTATTGAATCAGTACCATCAGTGTATTCGATGGTTAAGATTGTCTTTCCACTCTTGACTACTTTTTCTTCAGCTTTGAATATCTTTCCTTTGACTATGACTCTTTTTAGATTGTCGATATCTTTCAGCATAGCAGGATAAGCAGTACGTTCTTGCTTTCTTCTCTCAGCTTCTGCTTCGATGGCTAGTTTATTAGCGTTATGAGCTTTTATAGCCATCTCCCTATATCTTTTCTCTCTTTCTTCATCAAACTTATCTAATTCTTCGTTTTCTTCAGAAGAGTCTTCTTTTGGTTCTATAGGTTCTGGTTCGTTATTTTTTTGAATTATAGGTTTGTTAGAAGATTTCTCCTCTTCCTCATATTCATCTTCATTGACAGGTGGCTCCTCATTTTCTAATGGAATTTGTTCGTCGAAGAAATCATCACAGGATTGTTTAGCTACTGCTTTGATTGAACAATTGATTTTAGATAAGAAGTTATTCAATTTAATGACATCTTCTTTAATTATCATTTCGGTTTCAGGATTGTATTCAGTTACAATGAGCTTCTCTTTTGAATTATAGTCAAAGTATGTTTCTATAGAAGAAGCACCATCATTTTGCCAAGAATTCAAAAAATTATGTAAATTCTTGTCTTCATTTTGGTATTTGAAAGATAATCTTGTTTCGAATCCCTTAGGATCTTCTGCCATTTTATATATTTGTTGAAATAAATCTTTGTAATCATCGTAGTTTAAAAGGCTGGGGCAGCTTATCTCCATGATAAGCCTGTTTACTTTTTTCTCACTTACTAGTTCTGAAAAATAGCATCCATCGAATCTTTGGATGTTTTCGACTCCTATTTTCTTTAGAAATCTTTCCATTAACGAATCCATAACCCACCCCCATCATTGTTTTAAATTATACAAGTTATTTCATATGCTAGTTGTGGTTGATTTTATAAGACCTAAAAAAGCCTAGTTTTTAGTTATAAAGTACTTTCATCTATGTTTTTTTAAATGAAATGTCGGTTTAATTTGACTTATTGTTGCTACATATTTATAATTGCTTTGCTATTCAGAGCTTTTTAGCTGCTTTGGAGAACTAAATTAAATAGAAGAGAGGTATTAAGGTATGGCAGTCCCAACAAGAAGAGCATCAAAGACTCGTAAACGTCTTAGAAGAACACATTTCCATCTTGCCGAGCAGAACCTTACCCGCTGCAGCAACTGTGGAGCTATGATCCAGTCTCATAGGATCTGCTCCTCTTGTGGATTCTACAGAGGTAAGAAAGTTCTTGACGTCAAGGTCAAGGAAGACTAATCAACTAGAGTAGACACCTGTGTAAAACACAGGTTTTTTTATTTTGAAAAAAAACTGATATCAGTTTCTCACGCTATAAATTAAAAATAGTAATAAGCTATTTACCTATATATGATTAAAATCATATATTGTTAGGAATTAACCAGCTATGAAAAAAAACAAAAAGAATGAAGATTCGACTTTGGAACCTGATATTCCGTATGATGGCGATACAAATGTGAAGAAGAAGCAATCGTTATCTGATAAGGTGACGATAATGAAGAACCAAGTTAGAGACTTTCTATTAGATCATCCGAAGACAAACTTTGTGTGCTCAAATGCATGGATACTTTTATTGTCGCTGATTTCGGCCTTCATATTCGCTTATGGATTCTTAGCATTTACAAACCCGTTGAGAGTCCCGTTTACGTCTATTTTAGAAAATCCGGATTCGTTGTCGCAGCTTCAGAAAGCTTATACTGATGCTTACCATGTTACTGAAATAGATAATAGTGCTCTTAAATCTTGGTATAACAGCTTGGATTACAATACAGCACTAAGCATTGTAGGAAAGCATTCGTTGGTATCTGGAGGAGCTTCTGGTTTCTCACAGGTCGTGATTAGAATCTTATCTTTTACAGGAATGTTTAAAGCAGGTAGTGGAATTGAGGAAAATACAATAATTTCAATACTTTATATCGCTATAAACATTCCTTTCCTGATTCTTGCTTGGACTAAGATTGGAAAGAAATTCACAATTTATACATTGCTAAATATTGGATTTTCTTCAATGTTTTTGAAAATTATTCCTGCAAGCTGGTGTGAGATCACTAATATTTATACTGATTATTTAGCTCGTGCATTAGCTGGTGGAATATGTACTGGATTAGGAACGGGTATAGCTTTTGCTGTGGGTAGTTCTACGGGAGCGGTCGATATCATTTCATTATTCTTTGCAGAAAAAAAGTCGACTTCGGTTGGAAAGTATTCGATGATTTTGAATACGATCACAGTGTTGACTTACACATTGCTTCACTTCATCCTTTCACCTTCCGATGTTATTCCAGCAGAATTCCAAAACGATTTAGCAGGTGCTGCTTGGAACCAAGGTGTGCACCAAACAACTATGGCCTTGTATACAATCGTTTACTTCTTCGTGGGTGCTAAATTGCTCGATTTGATAAACATCAAGAACAAAAAGGTTGAATTACAGGTGTTCACTGCAGATCCTAACATGGCAAAAGTATTGATAAGTGGATTCCCACATGCCTGTACTTTGGTTTCAGGAATTGGTGGATTCACCGGAACTCCTAGACACATCATATACATGGTTGTATCTAAGAGTGAGCTCAACAGAGCTATAAAGGTGATGAGAGAAGCAGATCCTAATTGCTTTGTATCAGTTCTATCGACTTATCAAGTCTATGGTAAATTCTACATTAAACCGTTGGATTAGAGACAATTCGTTTATAATTTCTTATAATATTTATTTGCAATAGATAGTTTATTGGTAATCAATTGATTGGAGGTAATTATATGCATACAAATGAAGAACTTGCCGATTTGATTTTCCCTGATATTCATGAGACTGTAGAAGATTTGGAAAAACGTTATCCACCTAGAAATCTACCTGAAGGTGCTTTGGTAACTCGTTTTGCTCCTTCTCCTACTGGATTCTTACATACTGGATCATTATTCACTGCTTTGATTGCTTATTATGTCGCTCATATGACACATGGTGTCTATTTCTTCCGTTTGGAGGATACAGATCAAAAACGTGAAATCAAAGGCTCTGGAAATGAGTTAGTCGATCAATTAGCTTGGTTTGGTCTTAAGCAAGATGAAGGATTTATGGGTGAGGGACGTGATGAACAAGGAAACTATGGTCCTTATGTTCAATCTCATCGTGGCCATATTTATGATATTGTCATCAAAGACTTGATTAAGCGTGGAAGAGCATATCCTTGTTTCTGTACTAAGGAAGATCTAGATCAATTGAGATTAGTTCAGGAAGCAAATAAAGTTGTTCCTGGATATTACGGTGAATATGCAACCTGCAGAAATAAAACTATTGATGAGGCTTTCAAACTTATAAAAGAAGGAAAGCCTTATGTTATTCGTTTTAAATCTATGGGTGATCACAATAAGTTCTTCAAATGTCACGATTTGGTAAGAGGAACATTATCTTTGCCTGAGAATGATCAAGATATCATTATCAGAAAAGGAAATAATCTTCCTACATATCACTTCGCACACCTTTGTGATGACCATTTTATGAGAACAAATTGTGTCACTAGAGGAGAGGAGTGGTTGAGTTCACTTCCTATCCATCTTGAGTTGTTCAAGACTATGGGATGGGAAGCTCCTCAGTACGCACATCTCCCTGTCATTTTGGTTCAGGATAAAGAAACAGGAAACAAGAGAAAGCTTTCTAAACGTAAGGACAAAGAAGCTGCAGTTTCTTTCTTTATTCAAGAAGGATATCCAAAAGAAGGAATCCTTGAGTATCTTTTAACTATTTCCAACTCTAACTTTGAGGAATGGATGCACGCTAACCCTAGAGAGGATGTCTTCAAGTTCCCATTCAGCTTTACAAAGATGAGTAGAGAAGGTGCTTTGTTCGATTTGCCTAAGCTTTGTGATATATCTCAAAATGTTTTGGCTTATATGGATGCCCATAAAATTTCTTCTGAAGCTTATGAATGGGCAAAGACTTATTCACCTGAATTGACTTCATTCATCGAGAAGAACAAAGACAAATTTGAAGCTATAATGAATATTGAACGTGATCAACCTAAGCCTAGAAAGGATTATGCCAAATATTCAGACATCCTTCCTAAAATTGCTTTCTTCGATAAAGATATATATGAATCTAAATTTAATGCCGCACCTCTTCCATTCGATAGCAAGTTTGATCACCAATTAATTAAAGATGTTTTGACTGCTTATAAAAATTCTTTGGATTTATCTGGAGATACTCAAACTTGGTTTGGCAAGGTTAAGGAATTAGCTGTTTCATTTGGCTTTGCTGCTAACGGAAAAGAATATAAAGCTAACCCATCTGCTTATAAAGGTGTCGTTGGGGATGTTGCAGCTTTTGTAAGAATCTGTATTACTACTACAACACTTTCACCTTCTTTGTTCGATGTTCAAAAGATATTAGGACGTGATGAAGTAATAAGACGTATAGATAAGGCTATTGCAACTCTTTAATTGATATCGATGACAATAGGATTATTTTCTGATACATTTCAACCTGATATAAACGGTGTAGCTACTGCTACTAAAAATCTTTTTGATGTGCTCTCATCTATGGGACATACTGTTTATGTCATTACGACCAATCTTGAAGGTAAAAAAGAAATTACAGAGAAAGATCACATCATCAGAATTCCAGGCTTGGCTTTAAAGAAACTCTATTCATATAGAATGGCGGGTGTTTTTAGCAAGAAAGTTTATTCGTATTTAAAGAAATTAAGATTAGATGTCATTCATATTCAAACTGAAGCTGGAATAGGAACCTTTGGAAGAATAACTGCTAATCTTTTAGATATTCCTTTTGTGTATACATATCACACTATGTATGCTGATTATTCGTTTTATTTGAAACAGTATGTTCCTATTCCTACTAAGGCTGCCACGAAGATAATGTCTATGTTTTCCAAAAACTGGGCTAGTTCTCCTGATGAGATGATTACCACTTCCCAAAAGACTAAGAAGGCTTTGTTGCAGTATGGAGTCAATAGATATATCAATGTCATTCCTAATGGATTTGATTTTAATCCTTTGATTGAAAAGAGTAAGGATACAAAAGAAATTGATGAAATTAGGAACAAGTATGGATTGAATGGAATCTTATCTTTTTGTGTTGTTGGTAGATTAGGAAAAGAAAAAGGAATTGATTTCCTTCTTCATTGTTTGAAAAGACTTATAGATGTTAGAGGCGATAAATATAAGTTGTTAATTGTCGGAAATGGTGGATATAAAGCTGAACTTATTAAACTGACTAACAAGTTAGGATTAAACAATAATGTCATTTTTGTCGGTGCTGTCGATCATAATAAAGTGGCTTTATATTATTGTGCTTGTGATATTACAGTTTCTAGTTCGTTGACTGAGACTCAAGGATTGACAGTCGCTGAAGCGATGTCTGTCAAAAGCTTAGTCTTAGTTAGAGAAGATTTGAACTTCAAACCATTAATTATCGATGGTAAAACTGGTTTTTTTTATCAAAACGAAGACACATTTATAGAAAAAGTGGATTTGATCAACTCATTGTCTAAAGAAGAAATTCAATCGATAAAAGATGCTGGATTTAAGAAGAATAAAGAGTTGAACTCATTGGAAGCTTTTGGAAGGAGTGTCGAGTATGTCTACAAAAAAGCGAGAAGAAACAACTGGTGAACTAACTATAAAAACTCTTGTTCAAGAGAAGAACGGAAAAGTTATCATCGAATTTACTGATGGAAAGAAGGTAAAAATAAGCGAAGATGCTTATCTTTCTATGTTTCTATATCCAGGTAAGACTTTGACTAAAACTGGATTTGATAGTCTTGTTAAGACAACTGATGAGAAGATTGGTAGGGACTATATCAATTCATTACTTTCTAGAAGGCTGTATTCACCTAAGGAATTACAGAACAAATTGATCGATGTAAAAAAGATGAGTTATGTCGACAGCAGTTTGTTGATTCAAAAGATGGTTACAGAAGGATATATAGATTTTTCTTTATATGCTCAAGATAGGGTGGAATCATTGAAACTTAAAGGCTTTTCTAGAGAATACATCTATAAAGATTTAAAAAACAATAGGTTGGATTCAGCTATTATTGATAATACTCTCGACAAGATTGAAATCGATGATGAAGCAATTATTAGAATATTGAATGACGAAATCAGAAAACATTCATCTGATTCATACGTTAAATTAAAGGATAGGCTTAAATATTTACTTTATAAAAAAGGATATGATGAAGGACAAAGTGAATCTCTTTTATCAAAACTGATGATGGAAAATGGATATTTTTCATCTGATTCCAGACAAAAAGATGCACTTAGAAAAGCAGTTTTATCTTCTTATGATAAAATAAGGCGGTTAAAGATTGAACCTAGGAAAAAAGAGCAGAAATTATATCAATCTTTGCTTTATAAAGGTTTTTCTAGAGATGAAATATTAGATGTAATTAAAGAGGAGGACTTGTACTTTGATTAAAGATTTAATGGATTTTGAAGGTGCTATTGATAGCAACTTCATGGTGAAATCATGCGAAAAGGGAATAGCTGGAAGTGGAAAGCCTTATTTAAATATAGTTTTCCAAGACAACAGTGGAACATTAGATGCAAAGAAATGGGATGTTCAAGATAGTGATTTCTCTATCTTGATTCCTGGTGATGTCGTCGGTGTTCAAGGAAATGTTTTGAAATATAAAGGTAAACCTCAATTGAAGGTTGCTAAGGTCTATCAATTGAATCAAGATTTGATCGATAGATCTGAGTTTGTTCAAACCGCTCCTTATAAGACTGAAGACATGGTAGCTCAAGTTAACGGATTTATCGAGAAGATTAAAGACCCTGAAATCAAAGCTGTTATTCAAGGCGTGTTGAAAGATCATTGGGATGCTTATATTTCTTATCCCGCTGCTAAAAGTATTCATCAAGCTTATGAAGGCGGTCTTTTGTATCACTCGTTATCAGTTTGCAAGATAGGCTACGCTATAGCAAGCTTATATCCTGAAGTCTTCGATATGGATTATATCATCGCAGGTACTTTGATGCATGATATTGGAAAGGTCGAGGAGTTCAATGGACCTATAGGAACTTACTATACAAGAATAGGAAAATTGGAAAGTCATATTCAAATAGGTGCAATGATAGTAAATGCTAAATGTAGAGAGTTGAAAATTGACCAAGAAAAGACAGACTTATTAACTCACATCATCTTGTCTCATCACGGAATTCCCGAATATGGTTCACCTATTGTTCCGAAAACACCTGAAGCTTTTTTAGTTCATGTCGCCGATGATACAGATGCTAAATGTGATGTGATGAGAAATGTTTTGAAAGGTGTTAAGCCTGGTGAATTCTCCTCTAAAGTTGTGGCTATGGACAATATAGAACTTTATAAGAAGAAATCTGAATAAAGTAAAAATGATCTTCAATAAGCGAAGATCATTTTTATTTCCATTTTTAATATTTTAAATAAAAATTGTTAATCGTGTTGGTTTAAGAATTCTTTTACCAAATTAACATATTTTTCATGCTCTTGTGTATAAGACATGTGTTTCGAATATTGGAATATCACCCATTTGGATCCTTTTACTGCATTATGCATTTGCATATTGATAAAAGGAGTTGATTCATCCTCTCCGCCATCGGTTATCAATGTTGGAATATCCCAAGATTTCATTTTATCCAGATATTCCCAATCTTTTAAGTTCCCTAAAGGACAAAACTCATTGGGACCCCAAGCAGTTTCGTATGCTTCTCTTCCAAAAACTTTAGGTCTTCTCAAACATTCTGGAGACTCTTCTGTGTATTTTATGTTGTTGACGAACATATGCATAAAATCTTCGTTGGCCTTTATATATTCAGGGCTAGTCCAAGTATTTGTTCTCTCAGCTTCTTCTATTGCTTTTTGATCTTCTAAAGGCATAAATTTGATTAATCTATGTTGTTCTTTAGCCCAAAGAGATGAAGATGGCAATGTTGAAGACAATACTACGGATTTAACTCCTTTATGATCCGTATCCGATATGTAGGTTATTTCGAGCATTCCACCCCAAGAATGACCTAAGAGATGGACTTCATCTAAATGTAGATATTCTCTCAAGTTATCCAATTCTTTCACCCATGTCTCTTTGTTCCATAATTCTTTATGGCTTCCTTCGATAGATGATAAACCGCATCCTAATTGATCGTAATAAATTAGCATCCTTCCATCGTTTGCAAGGCAGTCTAAGACTTCTAATGTGTTATGAGTTGAGCCAGGTCCACCATGTAATAAAATTAAAGGCTTCTTATTGCCTTCACATTTTCCGACAGTTCTGTAGTATGTCTTGTATCCCATAAAAGGAATATAGCCTTCGTGTATTTCCATATTTTCTCCTTTTTAGTATCTTTATCAAAATAATGATACTGCTTTAGTACTAATCATTTATACTAATATTTGATAAAATACGTGTCAAGGAAAGGGGTAATTTATGCCCAAAATAATATTGGTAGGTGGTGGTAGTGCGTCCGGAAAGACATATGTTACAGAGTCAGTTATCAAAAATTTAGATTCATCTAGGATTACTCATCTTTCATTAGATGATTACTATAAAGATCAATCTAATATCTCTATGGAAGAAAGAATGAAGGTCAATTACGATCATCCTAAGGCTTTCGATTGGAAATTGATGGAGTCTCAGTTAATCGATTTAAAGAATGGAAAACCTATTAAGAAGCCAGTATATGATTTTACGCAACATAATAGATCTGGAAAGTTTGAAACTATTGTTCCAAAGGATTTAGTTGTTTGTGAAGGAATTATGGCTTTGGTCAATAAAAAAATTAGAGCTCTTTCAGACTTGAACATATTCGTCAATGCATCTAGAGAAAGAAGGTTCTTAAGACGTATTGAAAGAGACCAGAAAGCCAGAGGACGTAGCTTTGATTCTATTGTCACTCAGTTCTTCTCTACTGTTAGACCTATGTTTGAGGAAGTTGTCGGCCCAACTTCTAATTATGCTGACGTAATAGTCAATAACGATGATGAGCAAAAAAACTTATCAATCAAGGTTTTGACTGCCGTATTTAAGTCTTTATTGGAAGAAATAGATAGAGAAAACTCTACAAAAAACTAATTAAAAAATTTCATCGATTTTACACTGGTAAATTAAAATCAGCAGCAACTGATGGGTGTATTTATAAATCAAATAAGAAGATTGAAAATAAGAGTTTATTAAAGATGATGCTCCCGATTTGGGAGTTTTTATATCATCATTTTTCAGTGATTCTGACCAGCAAAACACTTTGCTGATTGTAAACTACTACTGTCAATTAAAAATCCAAGCCTAATAATCAAAACTAATCTATTTCTTAAAATACTAGTTGACATAACGGCTTCCTAGGTCTAAGATATACGAGCTGTCTTTGAGGATAGCAAATTTGGGGCTGTAGCTCAGCTGGGAGAGCGCCTCCATGGCATGGAGGAGGTCGCGGGTCCGATCCCCGTCAGCTCCACCAAATTTGGCAGTGTAGCTCAGTTGGTAGAGCAGCCGGCTCATACCCGGTACGTCGAGGGTTCGATCCCCCCCACTGCCACCAAGTAGGCTGATAAGACTTTGTCTGTGTGGCGATGGACCGATAGCTCAATGGTTAGAGTCCCCGGCCCATAACCGGGTCGTTACAGGTTCGAATCCTGTTCGGTCCACCAAATTGGTGATACCCGGGGTTTGGCTGTAAAGGCAGCCTGACACCCTTAGGCGAAGCAATAGCTATATTAAACTGGGAGAAAATCCCAGTTTTTTTGTCATTTATTTGAAACGCCTTTCTTACTTTAGCTTACTTTTAGGTAGTTGATTTTTCATTTTTAGAAGATTAAAGATATGCGGAATATTTATAGAGGTACTCTTTATAGAGCTAATCGGTTATGTCCATAACTAACAAAATTAAAGGAATCTTTAAACCTGTCGATCTTACACAAGGGAAGCCTTGGAAGGTCATTTTAATTTTCTGGATTCCTGTTGTTCTATCCTATTTGTTTCAACAGCTTTACACTTTGATCGATGAGATGGTGTTGGGTCAGTATGTTGCCGATCAGTTTGTTACTGGTGTCGACAATACTAATTCGTTAGTCTTTTTGATTTTGCAGTTTGCCTTTGGCTGTACTGCTGGATTTTCAGTTATATCAGCTGGTAAAAAAGGTGAAAACGATCTAGAGGGTCTTAGGAAATCGTTCTGGACACAGATGATTTTAGCTTTGATAGTTTCTATAGTTTTAACTGCGATTGCAGTTCCTTGTGTTGATCCGCTATTGAGAGTTTTGGGACTTACCAGTGGATATACATATGAATCAGCAAAGGTGTTTATAACGACTATTTATTCGGGGTTATTCACTCAAATTTTTTACAATTTGATATGCGCATTCTTAAGATCAATCGGTGATTCTTTAACACCGTTCTTGTTCCTAGCCGGGTCTACATTGTTATCCGTTGGTTTGGATTTTTTATTCATCGCTGGAATCCCTAATTCATTACCTGAATTTGGAATGGCTGAATCTGGATTGTCTGGTGCAGGTGGAATATTTGGAGCAGCTATGTCTGTTAATATTTCTCAGTTTGTTTCAGCAGCTGGATGTATTATTTATGCTTTGATTAAATATAAATTCTTAAGACCTAAAAAAGAGGATTTTAAATTGTCTTGGTCATTCTGCTGGGAACATTTAAAATTAGGACTTCCTTTAGCTTTCCAATTTTCAATCTTAGCTATAGGTTTGATTATATTACAAGCTGATATTGTCGACTTCGACACATTTGCTATGTATTATCATAGTGCTAACGGTTCCTACTTTAATTGGAATGGAATTGATCTAGAACCTATTAAAGAAGTTACAATTGGTGGGTCGGATAAGTTATCTTATAACTTAGCTCAAACAGCGTTCGGACCATCTAATAAATTTGAAACTGCATTGGAAACAACTATGGATGCATTGGGTGCTACAATGCTTTCATTCTGCTCTCAAAATAGAGGTGCAAGAAATTATCAACGTATAAAAACAGGTCTTTTACAGAGTTTTGCTATAGGTGGAATTATAACTGTTGTAGTTGCTGGTGTTGAATTGCTATCTAGTATTAATGGTGGGGTCTTATATTTATTCTTGAATCCTTCCTATATTACTCCAGCTGTCATTCAGTATTCACAATTATATTTCTTCTTTATAGCTCCTACTTCTTTTATGCTTTGTTTGCTGTTCATTGTCAGAAGTTCTGTGCAAGGATTAGGCAAGAGCATGTTTCCTTTTATTTCCGGCTGTCTTGAATTGGTTGCTCGTGTTGGAGTAGTTTATTTAATTCCTCTTATTGTAAATGGAAATGGAATGACATTCGATGTTCCTGGCATTGGACCATTTACTTCTAATCATTATGGATGGGCTTATATATCTGTGTGTTTAGCACATCCGGCAGCTTGGTTATTAGCTGTTATTCCTTGCAGAATTGCTATTTATTATTATGTCTTCAAAAACAAGTTAGAAGCTCAGGATTTGAAGAAATATGGTAATGGAGCAATAATTTAATCAATCCAAATCATTAATTAAATGGGGCTGATATAAAACGTAGGCAGCCTCTTTTTAGTTATGAAAAGAGTTTTTCAACAGCCATATTTGTTGAATTTTTATTTTGTTCAAATGCATTTACATGCATTCTTTTAATTAATAAATTCTCTAAAAAAGATAAAAAAATAAAGGACCCATGTATCAATATAGGTCCTTTATGAAATAGATTTATTTAGTCTTTATTAAGCAAAACAAGAGACATCGACTTGGAAATGTCCATTTGGATAAATACCTAAGCCACCTAATTTAGCATCGCTAGAGAAAGTGATGTCTAACAAATAGGTTCCATCATCAGTTGCATAGGCTAGGTATCCATTTTCTTCATCAGAAGTTTCAGTATCCTTGATCCAGATAGAAGTGTCTAGTGCCGCAACAAATTTAGTAAAGATGCCTTCTTCTGCAGTTACATCGGTTAAGCTTAATGTTCCATCCTCCGTATCAAGATCTTCATGTAAACCGTATCCAAACCCAATAAAAGGCAAGGTAGCACTTCCTAAGAATGATAAAACTTCAGCTGAATAAGCGGTTTTGGCTACTATAGTTGCTGGGTTAGCGTTGAATTCATTTAATTCATCAGAAACTGAAGTTCCGATATCTTCGATGGTTAAGCTATAATCGACTGTAAAAGTTTCAAATATGATATCAAAAGACAATGTGCCTTCTAATTTAGCCTCTTCCCCTAAAGTCAAAGTAACTGTAGAAGATTCATACTTTAAAAAGTCTTGATATGAATATAAATTGGCTAAACCTGAAATGACATGGAATAAATCTTCATTATTAGAAGTTAAATCATCATTCCAAACAGATTCACCTAAAGAAACTAGGTCATAAGGCGAACAAAATAAAGCTCCATAAATTAATTTCGGATCATTTACAGGCGAATCCACTGCTGCAATTTCATATGAATTTCCAGTTTTAATGAAATTGACTATTCCTTGTGGTGTGGAGGTAGTTCCGCTGACGAAGGTACCATTTTCATAAGTAGCAATTCCGTTAGCGTCATAAACTGTAGTAAACGAAGTTGTTTCTCCATCTTCTTTAACGGTTGCGTTTACGGTTGAATTCTTTCCAATAGAAGCTAGGAAAGTAGATAATCCTTTTTTTGCTAAAGTTTGGGTAGTGTTAGTTGATTCGTTGCTTAAAACGACATCTCTAGTGGATGGGGTTGAGCTTGCTTCAGTCGATGGCAAACTTGATTTTGGGTTAGCACTACAAGCGCCAAGAAGAATAGCAACTGGGATTAGAAGTAAGTTTTTTTCATTTTGTTCTCCAATTTTTTGCTGAACAATAGTGAATATAACACAATTTTTATCAATATTTTTAATTTATTTTTTAAAGAGCTTATAGTTTCGTTCATTTTCAAGTTTCTAACACCAGGTGATTCATATGAGCCACTAAATGATGTGCTTTTTTCAAACATATAAGTGCACTTTTTTCAAAAAAATAAACGCATTTACAAATAAAATTTTATATGAATTAACACTATTTCCCTCTTACTTCCTATTTCTTTTTCCTGTGTTGTTTGAACCTCTAACCTCTTCGTGATAGAAATAATCAACAATTACTGGATGACCTTTTTTAGCTCTTCCATATGGTGTTTCGTTATCCACGAATGGACAATCGTTATCTTTTGCTAATTGCTCAGCCTCTTTTTCTAATTCTTCAAAATAGCTCCTGTCTTTTTTGTTATATATATTTTCGTATAAAGGATACAAATCGGGATGTTTTTCTTTGATATAATCCATTATTTTCCCTTTGAATCCACCTCTTAGGTTAAGGTTTTCAAGCCATATCAAATCGCATTGATCTTTAGCCAATTCGAATATCTTCTTGAAGTCCGTGATGCCTGGGAATACCGGCGAAATGAAACATACCGTTCTAATCCCAGCATCATACACTTCCTTCATTGCTTTTAATTTTCTTTCTATTGACACAGAATCGTCCATGTCACTTCTGAAACCTTCGTCTAAGGTGTTAATTGACCAAGAAACCGTGACTTTGTCGAATTTCTTTAACAAATCCAAATCCCTAATTACCAAATCGGATTTCGTGCATATCAATAGTTCCGCGTCAACGCCCACCAATTGTTCCAATATTTTTCTAGTGTTCTTGTATTTGGCTTCTTCTGGTAGATACCCATCGGTCACAGTCCCTATGATGATATGCTCGCCTTTGAATTTATCCAGATTCTTGATTGGCTGCCAGTTCTTGACATCCAAAAACGTTCCCCATTCTTCCGTGTGGCCTGTGAATCTTTTCATGAATGAGGCATAGCAGTATTTGCAGCCATGTGTGCATCCGACATAAGGGTTGACGCAATATCCACCGATAGGAGCGTTAGACTTGGTCATTACGTCTTTGACTTGGATTTGCCTTACGATTACGTTCTTATTCATCTTTTAGATTCTCCTTTATTTTGTTTAACAATCTGTCCAACTCACTTGCCTCTTCTTCGCTAAGGCCTTTGTAGAAAATATCGCCCATTCTTTTCGTGGCCCTGTTTATCTTGCTTTCAAGTGACAGCGTCTTGTCGCTTAAATAGATAATCAAACTTCTTTTGTCCTCTTTGGATTCCTCGACAATCAAAAGGCCATCGTTCTTCATCCTCTCGACCATCGAGGACAATGTTGTTTTAGCCAGAGAAGTCCTTTTTGATAATTCAATCAAGGAGAGTTTCTCGTCTTTCCACAAAGAAAATAGGATTCTCCCTTGTTGACCATTGAATTCGTATATGCCCTCTTCTTTTAGAATCTTGTTGAAAATCCTATCTTGAAGCTGCTTGATTTGAGAGATAAGAGTTCCACCATAACGCTTCTTCATTTCAATGCTTCCTCCATTTCTAAAGCGAGCTCTTGGATCGCGTTTTCTTCGCCCATGATGTTATAAACGAGCTGTTCCTTGAAGAAAATCTTGCAGCAGTATTTTCTAGCGACATCAACCAAATGATCAACCCATTCCTTTTTGGCATCTATCTTGCCCTTGCATTTCCCGGTCTCTGTTCCGATGACTATCCATTGGATTCCAGATAAATCAATGTCGCCCAGATCCTCGAACAACGGCTCAAACGTGACGTGATAGTTCTTGCATTTAATATTTTCCTTTAATGCTTTCAATCTCCATAAATCCGATTTCGATGTGATGGTGACCCCCATCCAAGCATTATCGGGAACGTCGTCAAGCTTTATTTTATTTGGGGCTTTAGTCAAATATATCCCAACTGTTTTCGGAGATTCCCTTAATAATTCGAATGACTTATCAAGCCACTCCTTTTTCCATAGATACAAATCAGACATTCCTGTCAGAAAATATACTCCGGGCCTTTTTAGTCTTTCCAATTTATGCAAATCCGCAATTGGCTTAGAGAAATCGTCTGTCAGGTGGAATCTATTTGCCACCGCTTTGGCGTAGCAGTACCTGCAGCCGATGTTGCAGCCGATAACCGCGTTGATGTTCTTAATCTTATCTTTAATGCTAATAACCATTCAATCACCCTGCTATATTGTACTATATAGTACTAATCTTGTCTATTATTTTGATCTTGATTGTTCAAGAAACATTTAGAAAACATCCAAAAATTAAGCAATTTATGCCTAAAATAAGCAAAATAGCCCTATAAAATGAAAAAAGGACTGATACTTTTGGTATCAATCCTATTGTTTCAATATGTCTAGAAACATAACATTTAATACAATTTCGTACCCCTTCATAAAATTTCGTACCCTTTTGCCGTTTTCGTACCCCTAAGGCATTTTTCTGATTATTTCCACACAATTATTCTGATCATCATAAATAGTGCATAAACAATTAATGTTAAATGCATTAAAAATCATATGGTCATAATTAAACTCTAACTTTTCCAAATGTTTGTTTAAACCTATTAAACAAAGCATCGCCTTGTTGCTTGTCTCGGCAAGCGAATATCCTAACGCATATTTTACAGAATAATAATTATCGTCAATTTTATGAATAAACGAGTTAATCCCTGCTTCTCTAAACCTTTTTATAGTTGTTAAGCTCTCATCGAGATTTGGAACATCGATTATATCGTCATGCCTAATCAGCAATTCTTGCTCCCAATTATCTTTAATAATTTTCAAATATCTCACGTCAAACCAATCATCATTAGAATGGCTTGTGACATCGATAAAATAAGCATCATCATGCAGTATAACCGCCATAAGCAGATCTCCACTCTGTGTTCTAGCTTTATCAAATACATTAGGGGAGCCAAGTCTTAAATGAAGATGATATATGTTCCAATCATCTAACATTTTGTCCGTTTTATTCATATCCTTGAAAACGAGTTTAGAAAGATGCCCATTCACATCATCGCCGTTTTCCAGTTTTTCTTTCATATCATCTATAAGGCCTTTTAACATTCTTGACTTTCAATCCGCCCCTGAAATTCTATTCATCAATTCACGGCTAATATGGACACATCTTTTCTTAGGACCAATTAGCCTATTTAGCATAGAGAAATATTGAAGCATCACTGTTCCATAATCGTTTACTGAACTGTCATACTCTATTCCGCATTCGTCATATCCCTTATGTATTTCTTCAACAATGTCATTTTTGAACTTTTCTATATTATTCATAGCATACATACAATTCCTTATAACTTATCAATGAATTTTGTGAGTTTCGCTAATTGGTTTTCATCGAGATCTTTTATTTTTTCTGATATTGTTTTTGGGCTTTCTTTCTTAGGCGGAGTCGTTTTAGTCAAAGTAATCTTATCCCCTTCAACTTCAACTTCCACATATTCCCCGCATTTAAACCCACGTTCTTCTAACCATTTTCCTTTTATAAGAATAGCAGGGACTTGAGTGTAATTTCTGTTCTATAACAAATGATGTGAGACAAAATGGATAGGCATAAAAAAGGCATCTGACCTACAATGTTTTCTACCACAGAAACAGAGGAGGAAAGATGCATGGAAAGTCTACCACAAATCCCGGAGAGGAATTACAGGCCGCATACCTACGAAACCAGGCTTCATTGCTGCAAGAGGGTCAGGGAGTCCCGCTGGCCGATCCGGAAGGTCGCCCAATACTACCATGTGAAG